>Ga0307988_1000333_pt1 | contig 34537 bp, 26 predicted proteins | sample EllFjometagen183_FD_203166 | JGI IMG/M metagenome (GOLD analysis project Ga0307988, IMG submission 203166) | Marine microbial communities from Ellis Fjord, Antarctic Ocean - #183 | ecosystem: Environmental > Aquatic > Marine > Unclassified | place: Southern Ocean | collected 2014-10-08 | reverse complement strand
AGTTCCATAATCCTAAAAATTCCTTTTTCTGTTGAAGTGAAAAAGCTGTTTGTCTCTGAAAAAACTTTTGTACTTTTATTCCGAAGCATGTTTTTTGTTTTAATATCGCACCATTAAGATATTGATTCTTAATGGATTAATCAAATAAGCATGCTTCTATTTATTTGATTTTAAACATTTTATCATACTTGGGAAACTTCAGTTAATAATTTAAAACTATTTCTATGAAAAAGATTGCACTTTTTTTATCGATTCTCCTTTTTATGGGAACATTGATAACTAATGCTCAAACGAAGGTTTTAACCGGTACGGTTACTTCTACTGAGGATGGTTCATCAATTCCGGGAGTTTCGGTAGCTGTTAAAGGTTCTACCCTTGGAACAATCACGAACATCGATGGTGAATTCGACCTGATGGTTCCTGATGATGCCAAAACTTTGGTATTTAGTTTCATTGGTATGAAAAATTATGAAGTTGAAGTTGGTTCGCAAACCAATTTTAACATTAAAATGGAAACAGATGTTTTCGGTATCGACGAAGTTGTAGTAACTGCACTCGGTATTACACGCGAAAAGAAAACACTTTCCTATGCTGCTCAGAATGTTGATGGAGAGCAGTTAAACATTTCTGGCGATGCAAATATTAAAAATGCAATTGCTGGTAAAGTAGCCGGTGTACAAATTGTAGGTCAGGCCGGTTCAAAATTAGGTTCATCAGGTAAAATTCGTATTCGTGGTGCGATTTCGCTTACCTCCGATGCCGACCCATTGTATGTAATCGATGGTATTCCAACTTCAGACCCAAATGCTGTGGATATGTACAACGTGGAATCGGTTAACGTATTGAAAGGGCCAAACGCTACCGCACTTTACGGGCAGCGTGCTGAGTATGGTGTAATTATGATTACTACCAAAAAAGCAAAAAAAGGTGGTATTAGTGTTGAAGTAAACAGTAATACAACTTTCGAAACTGTTGCTTATTTACCAAATTATCAGGATCTATACGGACAAGGTTACGACCAGGGCGAATGGACTACCTTAAATTATGCCGACGGTTTTGCCGGAAGATCATATCCTGAAGAGTGGGAAATATTTGATGGACGTCGTTTTATTTACAATGGTTATGCCGATGAAAGTTGGGGACCTGCATTCGACGGTGAAGATTATACTCCTTGGTATTCAATGTTTCCAGATAGTCCTTATTACGGACAAACTGCAAAATGGGAAGCTCAACCAGATAACATCAAAAATTTCTATGATACTGGTGTTACTAAAAAGAATTCGTTTGCAATTAGCGGAGCCGGCGATGGATACACTGCTCGTTTATCTTATACTAATCTCGATCAGACAGGTATTATCCCTTCTTCCGATTATAAAAAGAATACTTTAAGTGGAGCTTTTGATTTTGATGCAACCGACAAACTTTCGGTAGGTGTTAATTTTAACTTTTCAAACCAAACAGTAAATGGTGATTTCGACGATGGTTATTCTAATCAGGTAACTGGTTCGTTTAACTCGTGGTTTGCGCGCGATGTTGATATGTCGAAGCTTAGAGAGTTAAAAGATTTACAAACTATGAGTGGTGCCAGTGCATCGTGGAACTATTGGGGACCATTTTACAGTACTTATTTTGGAACTGATAAAGCGGCTTTCTGGTTTAATCCTTACTGGTATTTAGATAATTACGTAAACGAAAGAAGTACTATGCGTTTGTTGGGTGATATTCACGGAACTTATAACATTAACGAGAATTTGTCAGCAACAGCCAATGCATCTACAAATGTTGTAAATTATAGTCGTTATTCACAAGTTCCTTATGCAATTGCAAATTCGGCTGATCCTGCTTTTTATAATACATGGAACGATGGATTTGGAAATTATAAGTCGTTGTCTGTTGAGAACAACTACAACGGTATGTTGAATTACAAAGAGCAGTTTGGTGATTTTGATTTAGATGCATCTGTTGGTGGATCGATTAGAACAAATACTTACGATAGATTTAGTGCTGAAATGCCTTATGGAAGTAAAACTCAAGGTTTAGTTTTACCCGATGTGTTTACCTATAGTAATACAAAACTGCCAGTAACTGCCAGTACGTATAAATGGGACAAACAAGTTATCAGTGCATATGCAAGATTTTCGTTGGGATATCGCGATATGTTATATTTAGACGGAACTTTCCGCCAAGACTGGAGTTCTGCTCTACCATCAGAGAAAAATGGTTATGGATATCCATCAATCGGAACTTCGTTTATCTTTAGCGAACTTATCGAAGATGAATCTATTTTATCGTTTGGTAAAGTACGTGCTGGTTGGGCACAGGTTGGAACCGACCTTGGTGCGATGAGGATTAATCAGGTTTATCCATTATCAGGAAGTCCTTATATGGGAGCTCCTCAAATGTACACCAACACTCAATTGATTGATCCAAACATTGAGCCCTCATTGAATACTTCAATGGAATTTGGATTTGATTTGAAGTTCCTGAAAAACAGAGCTGGTTTTAGCTTTACTTATTTTGATGAAGTAAGAGAAAAAGAAATTATTCCGATAACTTTATCATCTGCAACTGGTACAACATCATACTTAACCAATGCGGGTAAATCAAGCCGTTCAGGTATTGAAATGGTTCTTGAAGGAACTCCTGTAAAAACTAAAGATTTTGTTTGGGATATAATTGTAAATTATGGTACAAGTAATCCAACAATCGATGAACTTCCTGCCGGACTTACTTCGATGAATGCACCAGGTGGAAGCGATGACTGGAATTTTGTATATGTAGTACATGAATTAGGAAACAAATGGGGTCAACTAAGAGGTAGAGCGATTAGGGTTGATGACAACGGCAATCAGGTTATAAATGCTGCCACAGGAACTTATGCTTACGATACTGACCAATATTTTGGATCTGTACTTCCCGATTTTACTGGTGGTGTAGTAAACTCATTTACCATGTTTAATTTGGTTAATGTTTCTGCATCAATCGACTTTCAAAAAGGTGGTAAATTCTTCTCATTGTCGGAAATGTGGGGTGATTACTCTGGACTGTTAGAAGAAACTGCAGCATTAAACGACAATGGTAATAACGTACGTGATGCTATTGAAGATGGTGGTGGTGTACATGTAACAGGTGTAGATGTTGATGGTAATCCTTATGATGGATATGTTGATTCATATACTTATTTCAGCCAGTTCCAATCAAATACTATTGCTTCTCCATTCATTCACGATGCAAGCTATGTAAAACTAAGAGATGTAAGTGTTACAGTTAACTTACCAAAAAAATGGTTAAACAATACTTTCCTGAATACAGCTTCAGTTGGTTTTGTTGGAAGAAACTTATGGTTGATTTCTGTATCTGAAGATAACGTTCATGGATGGGATCCTTCAGAACTTTCACAAACTTATGGTGAAAATGCTCAGTTACCTGGAACAAAAAGTTACGGGTTCAATGTTAATTTAACTTTTTAATCGATAGTAACATGAAAAAGATATTTATAGCTTTATTAAGCATTGTACTACTTAGTACAGGTTGCGAAAACATCGATTTTGGCGATACAAACAAAAATGTGAACGGACCGGCTGATGCAAGTACATCGGCGCTATTATCGGGTGCTATTACTGATTTCAGTACTATCACCGGAAGACCTTACAGAATTACTCCAAACCTAAATGTTCAGTACCTAGTTCAAATGGTATATAACGACGAAATGTTATATGCTGATTATGCAGGTTCTTGGTCGGGATATTATGTACAAGAGTTATCTAACTTACAAACAGTAATTAATATTTGTTCCGATCCTGAAAATGCAAGCGACCCGGTTATTGCAGCTAACGGTGCGTTAGAAAATCAATTGGCAGTTGCTAAAATTTTCAAATCGGTAATATTTAAACGTGTAACTGATTTGTTTGGAAATGTGCCCTATTCTGAAGCATTAAATGCTGATATTTTATTGCCTAAATACGATGCGCAACAAGATATTTACAACGGATTGATTGCAGATGTTAAAGCAGCAAGAGATATGATTAGCGTAAGTCAAGCAGGTCCAACCGGAGATGTTATTTACGGTGGTGATATGGCAATGTGGCAAAAATTTGCAAACTCATTCCTGGTAAGTTTAGGAATGCAGGTAACTAAAGCCGATGCAGGTTTGGCTGAATCAACTGTTAAAGAAGCCTTGAATAATTCATTTGGCGTACTGGAAACAGTTGGCGACGATGCAGTTTATACTTTCGACAAAGAGAACGGATTTAACAATCCATGGAACTGGATGCGTCCTGCTGATTATGGAGTTTCTGCTGAATTTATTAGTGCTTTAACCGGTACTGGTTTTACTTCGAATACAACATTAGACGAACGTATTCAATATGTAGCCATAGATCCTGCTTTGGTAGGTCTTCCTTATGGTCATGTTAGTTATACAGCCGAGAATTCTCCGGTTGCAAGTATTTTGCTTGCTCCTGATACAAGACTTTCGTTATTGACTTCTGCTTATACTTATTTGCAAAGAGCTGAAGCTGCTGCAAGAGGTTGGACATCGGAAGATGCTGGTGCAATGTTAAAAGCAGGTATCATGAATTCTTACGAACGTGGTGCAGACCTTTATGGTGTAGCAATTGGCGACGGTGCTGCTTATGCCGATGCTCGTGTTGCTGATATGGCAACTGCAGGTGCATTGCAGGTAATTGGTGAAGAAAAATGGGTAACTTTATTTCCTCAAGGATATGATTCCTGGTCGGAGTGGAGAAGAACAAATATTCCAAGTTTTACACCAGCTGTTGATGCAATTAACGATGGACAAATTCCACGAAGGTATAATTACCCAAGTGATGAAGCTTCGTTAAATGCTGAAGGTTATAATAGTGGTAAAGGAGCTCTTTCTCCTTCAACTGATAATAACACATCAAGATTCTGGTGGGATCAATAAACAGATTCAATCAATTCGATACTATATTTAAAGAGGTGGTTTTTCCACCTCTTTTTTTGTGCCAAAAATTTGTTGGGTTTATTGGTTTATATTATTGAAACCATAAATGACAATCTGCTGAAACAATCAAAAGATTATTTTCGTATCTTTTCTTGTTGAACAAATTCAATAATAATTGAATAAAACCAAAATGAAAATCACGATTTTCTGGCTATTGCTGCTATTTATCGAAAATCTTATTAAACAAAACACTGGCAGTTAGTGCGTCCCGATTATAAACCGGGAAGGTCGGGCGTTCAAGTCGCCCTCTCGCTACTTGAAAAGCCGGCTTATAGCCGGCTTTTTATTATTATGAGTTTTTCATCTTAAAAACATTCTTTTTTCAGGCTGACACTAAAATTTAGTTATTATATATTACTTTATTTTACAAAAAATACAACAACAACAACAACAATTATGGTTAAACAGCAAGTGCTGCTTATGTAATTTTAATCCAACTCCATGGTCGTTTGTACTTGCGCTTCGCCGGTTCGTCCGTTAACCAGAAACTGATACAACTTATTTTTGAATTTAAACTGGCATTCGCTACATTTGATGTGACCCAAAATAATACGTTATGCTAAATCGATATTTCTCGCTACACAAATTACTACTAACTACATTATGTATTTGCTTATCAGGTTTTATTTATGCCCAACTGCAAGCGGAAGAATTTAAAGAAGGTATTCAAAATGGTTTTAACCAATATACAACCAAGTGGGATATGGATAATGCGATTATCACAGAGCCAGTCATTGCGTCCGTCCAGTATTTCAATAAACATTTAAATGACCAGTTAGATGAAGTGATATTCCAATCAGCCGGATCGATATATTTTGCAAAGTTTCAGGGACTTACTATTTTTGCACTCGATACATTAACGAAAGAGCTGGAAGAAAAACTCATCGATAGTCCTTTGGTCGGATACATTGTTTTAAACAAGGAAGATTATAATTCGACGACAGTTTTGACCGACTCGGTTTATTTAAAGCTAAACGATTTAATGCAGATGTTTCAGTTAGGCCAGCCAACTTATACTGCGCCGGTTATTGAAAATAACCTAAAGGTATATTTTAAGAAAAGCGAAAACCGGGGGATAATCATTTTTAATAATACTGCCAAACTGCGCCGGTTAAACTGTTTCGATATAAATGGGAAAGAAATTAAACTCGTTAATATTATACAGATAACACCAACACAGGTAAATTTTTCTTTTCCTGATATGCCACACGGGATTTATATTTTAGCCCCCAAGGTAAAAAACAGCAGGCAGGAATCCATAAAGTTTAACTGGTAATATCACTTATTTACTATATGATTTAAAAATACAATCGTGCAACACTGGTTTATCCTAAAATTCCTATTTCCGTTTTCAGTTATGTTACTATCATTTTTGTCGGCCAATGTTCCGGTATTGACTAACAACACATATAATAATAACACATTTGAACATGCCGAACGTATTTTACCCGAAAAACGGAATCGTGAAAGTCTGGCTGATTTTAATCCTGAATATCTTATTTGCAGAGTTGATAATTTAAGGATTGCTTTGGGAAATAAAAAACCAGCAAACACAGTTCGCAAACCCAGAATACCCGTGATACCTCTAATAATTCTAACCCGTTTAAAAGCACTCGTTTCTTTATGGACAGTAGAATCAGACAGACTCATTGATTACCTCGAAGAAAAAAATGCACGCGAGTTAAGAAACCGCGCCGAGTTTGGCACCAGCTCCTTTGAATATCTGCCTTCCATTCGCCCGAAACTGCAAACCTATTTACCTGCAGTAATACTGGCTCAACCCCAACCAAAACCAGTTGTACGCGAAAACGTGGAAAATCCTGCATTGCTGACACCAAAAAAAGCAATAGTAAGAGTGGCGGAAAAAACAGTTGGGACCAACACAAATACTACAAAAAGTGTAAAAATAAAACCAGCACCACAAGCCCTTTATTGTGTAAACAACACCAACTATTATTTCGATGAAACCATTGATATTGCAGGCGAAAGAGATGTAGTATTTCAAGAAAGTAGTGTGGCAGAAGATTATCAGATGAGTCTCAATCTTTATGTGCCAAATCAAATTACTGCTGGTGAAACATTTACATTATATATTGTAGTTCAAAACAAAGAAAAGTATGTTGAAAGTTCACAAACATCAATGATAACTAATTTTGGAAACGCTATTGAAATCTCTTTTGGTTCATTTCAACCATATGAAACAAAAACATATACCAGATATATCACTATAGAAGAATCAGGAATGCATTATATTGGTGCTAATAGTATTACAAAAGTTGATGGAACAAATTATCCCAGTTACACTGAAATTATTTTTGATGTTGTTTCTAATGGAATAACAATCACCCCAGAAATTGCAAATCTTAATCTTGGTGAAACACAACAATTTTCAGCAACTGGTTCAAATTTAATGTGGACTGCTTACGGACCATGTTCAACAACACAATCTGGTTTATTAACCCCTCTTTCAACAGGTAGATGTTATCTTAGAGTTAGTAACGGTCTAGACTATTCAATTGCATTTATAAGAGTTTATGATGCCGGAGGTTATACAATCTCAGGAAAAATTACAGACATATTTTCTGAAGTTGATATTGCTGGAGCAGATTTAGAAATTGATGGGAAAACTGTATCGACTAACGAAAATGGAAACTTTGAAACAACTGTTTCTTCACCAGGTTATTATGAAGTCACAATTAGACAAAATGATTATACACCATTTCACACATGGGCTTTTCTTGAAGAAGGACAAGATTTAGAAATAAATTATCAATTAATTCCAGCTGACTTTGATTGGCAATTTTACAATCAAGTCCACAGAAATAGTTTCCACGGAAAAATAAAAGAAATAGAATATAAATATTCAACAATGCATTGGAAAATCCAACCAAATATGATAATCTTCAATGACACTAGCAGAATAGACCCAACAAACCCTTATGAAGATATTACTAAAACGGTTAGAACAGCAAGAACAAATTTAAAAACAATACTTCCAAAATACAATCCAAGAGATGCAAATCCAGACAAAGTATCAATTGAACAAACAATTAGAAAAATTGATGGAGAATTCGCAGTTTATTGGGATAATGATTTAAATGGAATAGGTCTAGCAGCATTTATTTTTGATGGTCCAATCATAGATTCATGTGCAGCTGTTTTCATAGGTGGTGCAGAATTTACAGCAGATAATTTCCTTTATAACCAAGAAATAGGTACTTGTTTTGGTGCAGTAACAGAACCATATAACCTCCACCAACCATCAGTCTTTGCTGAACCCTACACTTCAGAAACATATTCAGAAGGTGATTTAGAAAATGCTAAAGTCTATTTAACCAGGTCAAGAATTCATTATAGAAATGGACCACAAATTCAAAGTACTGATACGCAACTCCCTTTAGAAGATCAAGACTATGAAGCTCGTCCAGATATTGTTGAAATATATTATGGAGAAAACTCACTAAAATCTGCATCCTTAGACAAAACATTTGTTTATAAAGATGGTGATGGCGTAACTCATTCATACGATTATTATGAAGTTCCAGAAGATGTTAAAGCAATGTTTCCAACAATGTTTTAACCTTTCAACTTAAAAAAAACGTATGGTCAGCTATTGGATAGTAGCGTTCTAAAAGGTTAGATATTTCGAAGTCTCTCTCTATTTACATATCTAAGAGTTAGGCAAATGTCTAACTCTTTTTCGTTTAGTATCTATCAAATAAAATCATTTTACAATTACTTTACTAAATCTTGTTCCCGATATTCTATTTTTAAATATTTTGCTAATCGTTGTAGCGCTTCATTTTTTTCAACAATCGGTTTATATCCAAGCTCAACAGTAGCTTTTGTGTAAGGTACATTGTAATTGCAAGAAACAGATTTAATAGTTTGAATTGTTAATGGCGGTCTGCTTGTTATTTTTAAAACTTTATAAACCGACTGCATGATTTTTGCTGCAGCAACAGCAATGCATTTTGGAATGGATCTTGGAGTTTTTAATTTTAATTCACCTGCCATAAAATTGGCGTACTCTTTCCAACTGATATTATTATCGTCTGTTGCATTATAAATCTGCCCATTTGCTTCACTTTTAAAAGCAGCTAAATAAAATATTTCAACAACATTATCAATGTAACATAATCCCTTTTTGTTACCTCCCGAAATTAAAACCGGACATTTTTTCATTGCCTTTATATATTCATGAACCCATGATCGGGAATGAGGACCAAAAACACAACCCGGTCGAATTATTGAGAATTTTATGTTATGTTCTGTTCCATATTTAATTACAATTTTCTCTTGTTCCAATTTTGCCCATGAATAATTTCCAATAGGTGGGGGCAAGACTAAATCTTCATGGCAAACAGAATTTTTTATTTTGTTTGAATATACAGCAACACTCGACGCAAGCACTATTTTTTTGTCTGTTCCTATTAAATTATCGAGAATATTTTTTGTACCGTCTATCGAAGTTTGAAATAATTTTTTTTCGCCCCAATCTGCAACATAAGCGGCAAAATGGATAATAATTTTAGACTGTAAAACAAAAGGTTTAACATCTTCGGCATTGGTAACATCTCCTTTTATTATTGTAACCTTCTCTTCCCAATCTTTGGGATATACCGAAGTGGGACGAACAAAAGCAATCATCGAATAACCTCTTTTCAAGCCTAATTCAATCATTCGCCTACCAATAAAACCTGACGCACCGGTAACTCCAATTGTGTCTGCTTTTATATTTTTCATATGACGGGTTAAATATTTTTTAAGGTAATTACTCCGTTTTGAATTAAATATACAAAAAAGCTACTACCTCAGAAAGTTATTTTTAAGCCACAATAAGTAAATAACAAATTTTGAATTTTATTAAACAAAAGTTCATTAATTCTTTTCAACAAAAAATTAGGCTAATATCAGGGCATCCAAAGCTACCTAACCAACTTACTCACAATTGTTTGTTAATAAAAAGAAAGGCTTTAAAATTTAATTGTATGATAATAAGTGTAATTTTGAACAACCTTATTTTTTATCTTCAGAATATTTTATATTTGAAGCAGAGGGTAGTATTCAAACTACCCTTTTTCTTGTCAAAAAATTCCATCATTTAAAAAGACAAAAATATAATTGTACAACATAGTTTTTTTAATCATATGTGCTAAAAACCTGATCAATATCTTCCAATTTCAATATTTCTTTTCTGTAATTTTGTCACGGTACAAAAAATCAAAAAGCCATGTCAAAAATAAGTAAAACAGATGCACTAAATTATCATCAACAAGGGCGTCCAGGTAAAATTGAAGTTATCCCAACAAAACCTCATAACACGCAGTACGATTTGTCTCTGGCGTACACTCCTGGAGTTGCAGAACCATGTCTCGAAATACATAAAGATGTAGACAACGCCTACAAATACACGGCGAAGGGAAATCTGGTTGCCGTAATTTCTAATGGAACGGCAGTTTTAGGATTAGGAGACATTGGTCCGGAAGCAGGAAAACCTGTGATGGAAGGGAAAGGCCTTCTTTTTAAAATTTTTGCCGATGTTGATGTTTTTGATATTGAAGTAAATGAAAAAGATCCTAAGAAACTTATCGAAGTTGTAAAAGCAATCGCACCTACTTTTGGTGGAATTAATTTGGAAGACATTAAAGCACCTGAATGTTTTGAAATTGAACAAACACTTAAAAAAGCATTAAATATTCCTGTTTTTCACGACGACCAGCATGGTACCGCCATAATTTCGGCAGCAGGTTTAACAAATGCGCTGGAATTAAATGGGAAATCGATTGATCAACTTAAAGTTGTTGTAAATGGTGCCGGTGCTGCTGCAGTTTCATGCATTCGACTTTATATTAGTTTAGGGGTAAAACCAGGAAATGTGGTAATGCTCGATAGCCGTGGAGTGTTAAACAAAGAACGAACTGATCTGAATAAAATTAAACTTGACTTTGTTACCGATAGAAAAATAAATACCCTGGAAGAAGCTTTTGTGGATGCTGATGTTTTTCTTGGCCTTTCGGTTGGTAATGTGGCTACTAAAAAAATGATTCGTTCTATGGCAAAAGACCCCATTGTTTTTGCAATGGCCAATCCAAATCCCGAAATTTCGTATGATGATGCTACCGATGCCAGAGATGATATTATTATGGCAACCGGACGAAGCGACTACCCCAATCAGATAAATAATGTACTGGGGTTTCCTTTTATTTTTAGAGGGGCTTTAGATGTTCGTGCCACCGACATAAACGAAGAAATGAAGATTGCAGCGGTAAATGCATTAGCCGGTTTAGCAAAAGAATATGTACCCGAAATGGTTGCAAAGGCATATAATCTAAAAAATATTGTTTTCGGAAAAGATTACATCATTCCAAAACCTCTTGATCCGAGGTTAATAACAAATGTTTCAGTTGCTGTGGCAAAAGCTGCAATGGAAACTGGAGTTGCCCGCAAAAAAATTAAAAACTGGACAGCCTATAAACAAGAATTGACCAAACGGTTAGGATTAGACAACAAGCTAATAATGACCATTAGAAATAAGGCCCGACAAAATCCTAAACGAGTAGTTTTTGCCGAAGCCAATGATTTTAAAATTTTAAAAGCTGCTCAGTTTGTTTTACAAGAAGGAATTGCCAAACCAATATTGCTTGGTAATGAAGAAAAAATTAAAGCCTTAATCAAAGAGAACCAATTAAAGCTAAAAAACGTTCCAATAATTGACCTTTACAAAAATGTAGAAGAAGAAAAAATAATAGAGTACGCAAAAATTCTTTTCAAAAAAAGGCAAAGAAAGGGAATGACTTATGATGAAGCCGTTGAAAAAATGTACCATCGCGATTATTTTGGAGCAATGATGGTTGAGACGGGTGAAGCGGATGCTTTTATTTCAGGATTTTCAAGAAAATATTCTGAAACAATTCGTCCGGCACTGCAAGTAATTGGGGTGAAAGAAAAATTCAACCATATTGCTGGTATGCATATTATGATTACCAAACAAGGTCCTATCTTTCTGTCCGACACAACTGTTAACATGAATCCTTCGACCCAAACATTGGTTGACACAACTATTCTTGCAGCTGCAAAAATTAAGTGTTTTAATGTTGAACCAAAAATTGCATTAATATCTTACTCCAATTTTGGAGCCTATAAAGGTCAAGGTAGCCCGGTAAGGGTTAAAGAGGCTGTGAATATAATTCATGAGAAACATCCCGAATTAATGGTTGATGGTGAGATGCAAGCCAATTATGCCCTAAATGGAAAACTAAGAAGTAAAAGATTTCCGTTTAATAAACTTGGCGACAGCAATGCAAACACACTTATTTTCCCCAATTTAAGTTCCGGAAATTCGGGTTACAAAATATTACAATCCATTGGCCCGGCCGAAGCAATTGGCCCTATTTTAATGGGAATGAAAAAACCTGTCCACATATTACAGCGCGACAGTTCGGTGCGTGAAATTATTAACATGGTTGCCATTGCAGTAGTCGATGCACAAACTGACTCGTGTGAATAAAAAAGAAGCGGCTGCATAAAATTATGCAGCCGCTTCTTTATGTTATTTTTTCTACAAACTCCAGCCTTCGCGGTAGTCGTGTTTTATCCATTCTTCACACATTTCCTGTGCATTCCACTCAACTCTTTCTTTTGCTTTACGTTCGACATTTCTGGTAACCACATCGGAAGAGAAAGGTAAAAGTTTGGTTGTTACCAGTTTTTCGTTGGGCGAAAGATTAGTAACTTTCATATTCTCGCTGTCCCAAAGAAGTGTTTTTTTAAGCGATTGCATCCGTACTGCAAGGTTGCCCATTACCACCATTTCGTTAAACGGACCTGCATATTCAAAGCTGGAAGCAGGTGTACCACCATTTTTGCAACAGTTTACAAAATGCATTTCATGTCGGCCTCCACCATTCTCGTCATCTGGAATCCGATCGATGCTTACTTTAGTTTCCGGAATAATTTCAGTTCCATTTTTATAAACCTTCCAATTAGCTCCATAACTTTCAGCAATTAATGTTGCTTTTGATCCAACAAACATAAATCCACCACCCGGATTCATTGGAGCATCAACAGGCAAATCGAACGGACGTGCCGGCATAAACCCACCATCTAACCACGTTAATTCCAGCTCGGGTAATGCACAATAAGGTAAGTTTTCACGGGCGGGAAAAAGAAATGAAACTTTTGCTGAAACCGGTGCACTTTCAGTATTTACCAGCGAAGAGCTAGCCTGAAAAGCCGTTGGCGCACCTAAATTAAGAGCAAAATTAGGAACATCCAGCAAGTGACAACCCATATCTCCAAGAGCACCAGTTCCAAAATCCCACCAGCCTCTCCAAATCCAAGGATGATATTCAGGATTGTAAGCCCGCATTTTTGCCGGACCAATAAATAAATCCCAATCTAATGTTTTAGGTATTTTTACTTCTGTCAGTGGTTTGGGCATTCCTTGTCGCCAAATGGGCCTATTTGTCCAAACTTGTGCCTCTTTTACCGTTCCAAGGCATCCACTGTGCACTACTTCGGCCACTTCATAAACCGAATCGCTTGAATGTCCTTCGTTTCCCATTTGGGTAACAACTCCGGTTTTCTTCGCAAGTTTTGTTAGATATCTCGATTCCCAAACAGTATGGGTCAACGGTTTTTGGAGATAAACATTTTTACCAAGCTCCATGGCAGCAGCTGCCGATACTGTATGTGTATGGTCGGGTGTGGCAATTACAACAGCATCGATATCTTTTTGCTTTTCAAGCATTTTCCTATAATCCTTATACTTTTTTGCTTTGGGATACGAATCGAAAACCGGATTTGCATAATCCCAGTCAACATCGCACAACGCAACTATATTTTGTCCGGGCATATTTCTCAGATTTACCTTTCCTTTTCCGCCAATTCCGATTCCGGCAATATTGAGTTTGTCGCTTGGAGGCATGTGCCCCAAACCTGCAACTGCATTACGAGGCACAATGGAAAATCCAGCTACTGCAGTGGCTGTAGTTCCAATAAATCCTCGACGAGATAAACTACGGTTCGATTTTTTGTTCATAATTATTAATTTTTCAGGTTTAGCAAAACGTATAATATTTTGAGATTTTTGAGAATAATAAACTTCGTTGATAAATTTACCGATTTCTTATCAGTTTAAAAAGAGGTTCAGAATAAAATTTTTAAATTGAATACTTTTGGGTTTCTTTATAAGAAAACAATTTCAAAGTTAAAACCAGTTTAAAGTTGAACCTTGAAATAAAAATAAAGGCCAGAAAATTTTCACATTCAAAGTAAAATTAAATTTTTCGCTTTACTTTTAACCCTGAAATTTTAATAAATGAACATAGAAAAATATCCATCAAGATTATTGGAAAATGCAGTAAATGAATTTGCCAAACTTCCTGGTATCGGGCGAAAAAGTGCCTTGCGATTGGTCTTGCATCTCCTCCGGCAAGAGGAAGGAGAAGTAAATGCTTTTGGAACCAGTTTAATTCAGCTTCGCAGCGAAATAAAACATTGCAAGGTTTGCCATAATATTTCCGACACAGAAACTTGTCAGATTTGCTCCAACCCGGCACGAAACAACAGTGTGGTTTGCATAGTAGAAAATATTCGCGATGTAATGTCGGTAGAAAACACACAACAGTTTAACGGATTGTACCATGTTTTAGGTGGAATAATTTCGCCAATGGACGGAATTGGCCCTTCGGAGCTTGAAATAGATTCGCTTGTGGAACGTGTTGACAGTGGTGGAATTATTGAGGTAATAATGGCCCTTTCAACAACAATGGAAGGCGACACAACCAACTTCTACATTTACCGAAAGTTAAAAGATAAAAAAGTAAAACTATCGACACTTGCACGCGGAGTTTCTATTGGCGACGAACTTGAATATACCGATGAAGTTACTTTAGGTCGTTCGCTTACCAACCGGGTTCCGTACGAAAGTAACGTGGGAAAATAGTTTTTTAATGAAATCAGAAACAATCAAATTTTCCGTTATCTAAAAAGGAATACTATTTTTGATAGAAATTATCGGATTAAATTAATGGAATTATCAGTAATAATTGTCAATTACAACGTAAAACACTTTTTGGAGCAGTGCCTGCATTCGGTTCTAAAAGCTTCAAAAAATATTTCATCCGAGATTTTCGTAGTTGACAATAACTCTGTTGATGGTTCTGCACAACTTATTCTTGAAAAATTTCCGCAAATAAATTTTATTCAAAACAAAAACAACGTTGGTTTTTCGAAGGCAAACAACCAAGCAATTCAACTGGCAAAAGGCAAATACATTTTATTATTAAATCCTGATACGGTTGTTGAAGAAGACACCTTTTTAAAAGTTGTTGATTTTATGCAAAACCATCCAAACGCAGGCGGTTTAGGCGTAAAAATGATAGATGGAAAAGGCACATTTTTACCGGAATCGAAACGTGGTTTACCAACTCCGTGGGTTGCTTTTTATAAAATGTTTGGCATTTCGAAGTTATTTCCCAATTCTAAAAAATTCGGGAAATATCATCTCTCCTATTTAGACGAAAACGAAACTCACGAAATAGAAGTTTTGGCCGGTGCTTTTATGTTGTTGCGAAAAGAGTTGTTGGATAAAATTGGTTTGCTCGACGAAACCTTTTTTATGTATGGAGAAGACATCGACTTGTCTTATCGTATAACTTTAGGAGGTTACAAAAACTATTATTTCCCCGAAACCACTATTATTCATTACAAAGGCGAAAGCACAAAAAAAGGTTCGCTTAACTATGTGAAAGTGTTTTACAAGGCAATGATAATTTTTGCCCGCAAACATTTTTCGGGTGGAAAAGCAAATATTTTTTCACTGCTTATTCATTTGGCAATTTACTTCCGTGCATTTCTTTCGTTGGTAAAAAGAGTTTTCGAGAAAATATATCTTCCTCTTTTCGATGCTCTGCTCATTTTTTTAGGATATCTGTTTTTAACTTCTTTTTGGGAAAATACACGGTTTGAATCGGGTTATTATCCACCCGAATTTTTACAATTTGTAGTGCCGGCTTACTTACTTTTTTGGTTTTTTGGAATTCTCTTTTCAGGAGGATATAAAAGACCGGTAAACCTTTACAAAATTTCCAGAGGTGTACTTTGGGGTTCCATTTCTATTCTGTTGGTTTATTCATTAGTTGATGAACGTTTTCGTTTTTCGCGTGCGCTTATTTTATTGGGTTCTTTTTGGGCAGTCTTTATTCTTCTTTTTTTACGATTAACTTTCCATTGGTTGAAATTAAAAGGATTCAGCTTAGACATTAAAAAGAGCAAAAAGATTGCAATTGTTGGACACTCGTTAGAAGCAAAACGTGTAAATAAATTATTGGAAGCAACTCAAATTCAGTCTAAACTGGTTGGATTTATTGCACTTGACAAAACCGACAAAGGCGAAAATTATATTGGTGAACTTAACCAACTTTCCGAAATAATTAGAATAAACCGAATTGATGAAATTATTTTTTGTGCCGGAAATATTAGTTCGGCACAAATTATTCGTGCCATGTTAGATTTAACTCAATTAAAAGTTGATTATAAAATTGCACCCCCGGAAAGTGTGAGTATAATTGGCAGCAATTCTATTCATACAGCGGGCGATTTATATGTGGTAAATGTAAATGCTATTTCAAAAATTTCGAACAAAAGGAAAAAGAGAATTTTCGATATCGGGTTAGCGGTAAGTTTTCTGATTATTAGCCCGCTTTTCGTTTGGTTTTTTAAAAATAGGTTCAATCTTATATCAAATATTATTGAAGTTTTAATGGGCAAAAAATCGTGGATTGGCTATATTCCCGAACAAAATACTTTTGAAAACTTACCGCATTTAAAAACAGGAATTCTTAATCCGGGCGATTTGTTTTTAGAACTAAAACTGGATGTAGAGAAACTTTCTCGGTTGAATGTACTTTATGCAAAAGATTATAGCATTTTAAGCGATATTGAGATTTTATTTAAATGTTGGAAATGTTTAGACCGATAAAATTATTTTTATGAACGAGCTACTTTCATACGGAAAAATATCACTTCGACCTTTGGAACCAGAGGACATTGAACTACTTTACCTTTGGGAAAACAACATTGAAATATGGGAAGTTAGCAACACAAAAACTCCATTTTCGAAACACATTCTGGCACAGTATTTAAAAGAATCGGCAAAAGATATTTACGAGACAAAACAACTTCGGCTAATTATTCAAAATGAAAACTCGGATGCTGTTGGCGCCATCGATTTGTTTGATTTCGAACCTTACCATTTACGGGCAGGTGTTGGTATTTTAATTCATAAAAATTCAGATCGTAATCGAGGTTTTGCAAGCGATGCATTAATAGCAATTTCAAACTATGCTTTTGAAATATTAGGATTAAAACAGCTTTTTGCAAACATTGCAATCGATAATCCACATAGTTTAAAACTGTTCGAAAACTCTGGTTTTGTAAAAGTAGGCGTCAAAAAAAACTGGTTAAAAACTCCAAGCGGTTGGAAAGACGAGATTTTACTTCAAAAAATACTTTTATAAGCGAGGCCTGGCAAATTCCAATTCGCCATTTTTCAGCGAATTGGAATTCGCTGTACCCATTAAAGTTAGCTAAATCCCTGCCCATCAGCTTTGCAACGTTCCGAAAAAACAGGAATTTCCGGTAAATATTTAAAACTGTTTTTTACATAGTCAATTTCGCAGGCGAAATGTTGCATTCCGTTTGAAACAATTACTCGTTCAACTTTCAGAGCCATATTGTAACGAACCACCTGGTCAAATGCATCTTGAGTAATTTTCACGTTCCAGGCTTTAAATTCAGCAATTAAATGGGGCTGCCCGTTGCGTAAATAAATCAACAAATCAAATCTTCGCTGTTGCGTATTTACCAGAATTTGCTTTTCTACCGACATTAAAGTTTCAGGATATTTTTTTTCTTTTATAAGATATTGAATGAAATTTTGACGAACCCATTCTTCAGGTGTCAACACCACAAATTTTTTTCTAATGGTGTCGAAAATAAGCTGTTTCGCATTTTCTTTTTTCGTACGAAAAGCATATTCCGGTAAATTCAATTTCTGCATTTGTCAATTTTAAAATTACGCACTAACTCGTTTTGGCTGATGAAATCTAAAAATGTACATTTGTGTCGATCTTTACAAATGAACAAATTTGTTGGGTTCAAAGATAAATTATTTAGTTTTATGAAGACAAAAAAAGAAATTGTTACCAACTGGCTTCCGCGTTATACTGGCAAAAAACTCGAAGATTTCTGTAAATACATTTTGCTTACCAATTTTCAAGATTATGTAGATAGATTTGCACAGCGATTTGAAGTTCCGGTTGACGGAGGCGACAAAAATATGCCCAGTGCTACTGCGGAAGGAATTACCATAATAAATTTTGGAATGGGCAGCCCAAATGCTGCTACAATAATGGATTTATTAAGTGCTATAAAACCACGCGGAGTACTTTTTTTAGGGAAATGTGGTGGACTTAAAATGAAAAATAAACTGGGAGATTTAATACTTCCAATTGCAGCAATTAGAAGCGAGGGAACATCCGACGATTATCTTCCCCCCGAAATTCCTGCATTGCCCGCTTTTAATTTACAGCGAGCCGTATCGCACATTTTACGAAATTCGGAACAAGATTATTGGACAGGCGTTATTTTTACTACTAACCGACGTGTTTGGGAATACGACGACCGGTTTAAAAAATACCTAAAAAAAACACGGGCTATGGCAATCGATATGGAAACGGCAACACTTTTTACAGTTGGTTTTGCCAACCAGATTCCTACAGGAGCATTGTTGTTAGTTTCAGACCAACCCATGATTTCAACCGGAGTAAAAACCGCGGCCAGCGATAAAAAAGTATCTTCGGAGTTTGTAGAAAGACATATAGAAACAGGAATAAAAGCACTATTTGAAATAAAAAATAATGGTCTTTCTGTAAAACATCTAAGATTTTAAGATGGAGTTTCGTGCAATTCTACAAAATCTAAAAAAGGGAATTTATCATCCCATTTACCTATTACAAGGCGAAGAACCCTATTACATTGATGAGCTATCGAATTACATTGAAAAGAATGTTTTAACCGAAGCCGAACGTGGTTTCAACCAAACAGTTTTTTACGGAAAAGATTCCGATGCACTTACCATTGCAGAAAGTTCAATGCGTTTTCCAATGATGGCGAACAAACAAGTAATAATTGTAAAAGAAGCACAAACTTTAAACAAAATTGAAATTCTTTCTTCGTACGCCGAAAAGCCACTATCATCAACAATTTTAGTTTTAAACTACAAATACAAAAAACTCGATTCGAGAACTAAATTAGCAAAATCAATCAAAAAGAATGGAGTGGTTTTTACAGCCGATAAAATTCGGGATTACAAACTTCCTGACTGGATAAATTCATATTTAGCACAACGAAATTTTGGAATTACTCCGCAAGCTGCGCAAATATTAACGGCTTATTTAGGAACAAATTTAAGTAAGGTCGCTAACGAACTCGACAAATTGGTAATTGCAGTAAAAGACACCAATAATATTACTCCCGAACACATTGAAAAAAATATTGGTTTAAGTAAAGATTTCAATGTGTTTGAATTGCAAAATGCTTTGGGCGAAAAAAATGTTTTCAAAGCCAATCAAATTATTAAATATTTTAGCGCCAATGCCACTTTAAATCCAATTCAAAAAACAACTGCTTCTTTGTACTCTTACTTTTCTAAAATTTTTAAATATCATTTTCTGAAAGATAAATCGGACAGAAATGCAGCAGCACAATTAGGTGTTCATCCTTATTTTGTAAAAGATTATGTTGCTGCTGCGAAAAAATATTCGCCAACTAAGTTGTACGAAATTGTAGGAATTCTTCGTGAGTATGACATGAAAAGTAAAGGATTTGGTGTTTCAACAATGGTGAGCACTGCCGATTTACAAAAAGAAATGATTTACAAAATATTACATTAGAATGATTACCTGGTTAATAATTGGTGTTACAGCCCTAATTTCATATCTCGCTTTTCAAAACTCCGAGTTGATGGTTAAGTTGCAGTTTAATGCAGCAAAAATTATTCATAAAAAAGAGTTTTATCGCTTAATTTCGCACGCTTTTATTCATGCTAACTGGTCGCATTTAATTGTTAATATGCTCGTTTTGTATTTCTTTGGTCGAAATATAGAAGCCTATTTTGAGTATTACTTTGGCAACCGTGCCATTGCTTATTTCTTAATGCTTTATTTTGGAGGTATTCTTGCTTCTAATGTTTGGAGTTTAGTTAAACACAAAAACAACTATTATTACAATGCAGTTGGTGCTTCGGGTGCCGTGTCGGCAGTTTTATTCGCAACCATATTTTTTAACCCCTGGGAACCATTGTATTTATTTGCAGTAGTACCAATTCCCGGAATATTATTTGCCCTTGGTTATTTGTTTTATTCGTACCGGCAAAGTAAAAAAGACAATGACAATGTAGCTCACGATGCTCATTTTTTAGGAGCTGTTTTTGGTTTTATTTTCCCAATTTTGTTGAGACCAAATTTATTAAATCAGTTTATTGATAAGCTGTTTGCGTTTATTTAGCACAAAAGAAAAATCAAAATTTACCAATGGATTTCCTAATTATAAACGGTGAAATTATAAGGAAAGAAGAAGCTAATCTTACTCACCTTTTTTGGGATGAACCGATTCTTTTATCGCAAAAAATTTGGTTTGGTTTTGGTGGTATTCCATTGTTTAGTCAAAATCTGGATTCCATTATTCAACAATTAGAAATCTTTAATATTGAAACTCCGGCTTTTCTAAAAAACCAAAGAGAACTTTTCCGAATTTCGAAACGGATGCTCAACAAAAACAAATTTTACCGTTCGGGCATAATTAATTTCCAACTGTTTATAAAAGATATACATATTGATTATGTAATTTCAAGTATCGCGTATCCCGAATTCGAATTTCCTTTTTCAAGACAAGGATTATTGGTAAATTTTGCCACATCGAAAAGAAACGTGCCGAACCAACTTAACCGATATTTATTTTATAACAAAACCAACTGGAAAATCAAAAAATCTCAAATTCGTGACACATCATTTCAAAATTCAGTTCTTGTTAACCACACAGGCATGATTTGCGAAGGAATTGCTTCCAATATTTTTATGATTAAAGAAAATGCACTCATCACTCCATCGCTTGAAAGTGGTTGTTTTGAAGACTCAATTCGTAATCCAATTTTAGAACTCGCATCCGAACTTCAACTCAAACTCAATGAAATACAAAACATTAAAAAAGAACGTATTGTAGAAATGAATGAGGTATTTTTTGCCAGCGAAGAACATGGGATTCAATGGATTTTAGGAATTGAGAACAAACGTTTTGTGCATCAAATGACAACAAGAATTCACGAAAAACTAAATGATTACTTAAAAACAAAAATCGACTAATTCAGTGTTGGATTTTCAGGATAATGCTCCCAAATAGAATAACGTTCTCCAGCCTTTTTCACAAAATCTGTCCACGACACCTCATCAAAATCACGCATCACCTCGCTCTCGTCGATATCTGTCACCAACCACGAATCTTCCTTCAGTTCTTCTTCCAATTGGCCGGCATCCCATCCTGAATAACCCAGAAAAAAATGAATGTCGTTTGGAAGAATTAAACCCGCTAGAATTTGAGTTTTTAAGGCATCAAAATCTCCACCCCAATACAAATTGCCCAGCACATTTATACTTCCCGGAATTTTTTCACCAAGTGTATGAATGTAATAAATGGAGTCGTTAGAAACTGGGCCTCCCAAAAAAACTTTAGCTTCGAAATCGGGAAAATCGGGAAATACATCTTGAATATTAAAATCAATTTCTTTGTTCAAAATAAAACCAACCGAACCTTTGTCGCTGTATGCCACAAGAAAAATTACCGAGCGGCTAAAATAACTACCCGGCAAAAAAGGTTCAGCAATTAGAATTCTACCTTTTTGTGGCGGTACATTATTTGTTTTTATCTTGAATATGTCGAGATTATCTTCCATTCAAAAAGCAATATAAGAAAATTAAACTATCCTTCAAATAGTTATAATTCTCTGGTAATAAAAGTTCAATGAATTTAAGAAATTAACTCAGGTATTATTTTTCTTCCTCCACAACAATAAACACATCTTCATCGGGTTTCGACATGTAATATTGTTCGCGGGCAAACTTTTCCAACTCTTCAACGCCCGACTTCAAGTCTTCCAATTTTTGTTTGTCCGATTCAATTCGTTCATTATAATAAACTTTTTGGAGGGTGAGTTCCTGAAGCCGCTTTTTATTTTGCTGGTGAGTAACAATACTATTTTCATCAAAAAAGACAATCCAGGCCAAAAATAAAATTATAGCTATTAAATATTTATAGCTTAACATTTTTGAAACTTTACCTTTTATTCTCTTTTTATCCATCTTTTAAATTATTCAACAAAAATAGAATTAATATGGCGCAAAAAAAAGGAGCTAAAAAATTCAGCTCCTCATTTATAAACAAAATATCGTTAACTTATTCCTGGTCAGCCTGAAAACTTGGATAAGTATAATTTACAGGTGGTACAAAAGTTTCTTTAATGGTTCGAATTGAAGTCCATCGCAAGAAATTAAAAATAGAACCTGCTTTATCATCAGTACCCGAGCCACGTGCTCCGCCAAAAGGTTGTTGTCCAACAACTGCTCCGGTAGGTTTATCGTTTATGTAGAAATTACCGGCAGCATTATTTAGTCGTTTGGCAATTTTCTCTATATTATATCGGTTTTGTGACAAAACTGCACCTGTTAATGCATACATAGAAGTATTATCCAAAATCTCTAAAGTTTCATCCAGTTTTTCGTCATCGTAAACATAAACTGTTAACACGGGTCCAAATAATTCCTCAACCATAGTTGTGTAATCCGTTTTATGAGCCTCAATAACTGTAGGTTCAATAAAATAACCCACTGATTTATCACATTTCCCACCAAAAATTACGTCTGCATCTTTATCGGTTTTTGCATTATCGATAAAACCTTTTAGCTTGTCGAATGATGGTTCGTCGATAACCGCGTTAACAAAATTGGTAAAATCTTCGGGTGGTCCCATTTTTACGCTTGCCAACTCTTTCCCAAAACGCTCTTTGGTTTCGGCCCAAATACTTCGTGGTACGTACACTCGCGAAGCCGCCGAACATTTCTGTCCCTGATATTCAAAAGCACCACGTAACATTGCAATTGCCAATGTTTGTGGGCTGGTTGTGTTATCAGCAAAAATGAAATCTTTTCCGCCAGTTTCACCAACAATTCGTGGATACGATTTGTATTTATAAATGTTATCGCCAATTGTCTTCCAAATACTTTGAAATACTTCAGTTGAACCAGTGAAGTGAATGCCAGCAAAGTCTTTGTGTGTTAATACCACATCGGCAACCACAGGACCTGACGCAAAAACAAGATTTATAACTCCATCGGGCAATCCGGCCTCTTTAAATATTTCCATAATTACTCCGGCTGAATAAACTGCGGTTTTCGATGGTTTCCAAACCACAACATTTCCCATTAATGCAGGTGCTGCTGGTAAATTACCTGCAATTGAAGTAAAATTAAATGGTGTTAAAGCAAAAACAAATCCTTCCAACGGACGGTACTCATTATAGTTCCACATTCCAGGTGCCGATTCGGGTTGAATTTTGTAAATATCTGTCATTACCTGAACTCCGAAACGGAAAAAATCAGCTAATTCACAAGCCGCATCAATTTCGGCTTGAAAAGCATTTTTCGACTGACCCAGCATTGTTGCGGCATTTATTTTTGCCCGATATGGACCAGCCAACAAGTCGGCAGCTTTCAAAAAAATTGAAGCTCTGTGTTCCCACGATAAATTTGCCCATTTGTCTTTTGCATCCAAGGCAGCATCAATTGCCATTTCTACATGACTGGAATCGCCTTGATTATAATGTCCTAAAGTGTGATTAATTTCGTGTGGTGGAAACATCCTGACTTTCCGGTCGGTAAAAACATCGTTACCTCCAATTACCATGGGAAGTTCAATCTCTTTTGAGCGCAGTTCCGTAATCATTTCTTTAAGTTCAACACGCTCAGGAGACCCTGGAGCAAAACTTAAAATCGGTTCGTTCTTTGCAACCGGTACATTAAAAAATCCTTTTGACATAATTTTATTTTTTATTCGTATTTTTTCTACCGCAAAATTAAAGAATCGAAGTCGCGAAAATCATAACAAAAATCAGTGACATAAAAAAATACTCGATTTACAAATCGTTCATTTACAATGTCTTTTAAAAAACCCGTTGAGAAACAAAACAAAAATCAGTTATTCAAACACAAACAAACAAAAATTTTACTGTCGGTTTTTAAAAACATAGTTATCTACTATTTCCAATGGAATAATAAATAGTTTTGTTTGGGGAGAATAAATTGTTTTCAATAAAAAAATGTTAGTGAGCCAAAATCGCCTGACAATAGGTTGTTAATTCCGGTTGATCACCGAATTCAATTGCCTATACCCAACCAGCCGATCGTACCTTGCAGCTATATCTCTGAAATAGACAAATATCTGATAATCGTTTTCTGTTTCCCAGAAACTTCCCTCAATATTTTTATGATCGGCTACCAGAGAACCTTGTGGTACATAAACGTATTGAAAATTATAATAACCTTGTTTTAGTAACAAAGTCAGTTCATATTGGCTGGTAATAAAATTCCAGGTCATTTCGTTACTTTTATTGGCGTTCCATCCGGTGAGTGCACCAAAAACATTTACCGAACCACCTAATAAAATAGATTCCAAAGGCAAGCTAAAATGTGTAAATACATAATCGCAGCCCAGGTCAAAATCACGAACTTCCGGGTCTTGGCTCTCCACTGCAAATTTTCCATTCATTTCTTCGTAAGAATAAAATTTCTGGTTGGCGCGAACCTCATCGGTTAATAAAGTTTTATGATAATATGGGCGATGAAAGTCGGTTGATAATACATTCTCTCCATGAATTCGATTGGTGCGAATATCGAAATAACGAAACTCGTTTCCGGCTTGAAAAACGTTCTCACGATTGTAATCGTAAACCAAGGATCTGTCTTTTATAAAAAGTGGTTTCAAATTACGAATTGCATTGTCCCAACGGTTATTTTGCATTACAACCACTTTTACTTCTTCGCGCGGATTATTTATCCGCAAATTATCGTGAAAAATGGTAAAATACACCTCCTGATTTTCACCTTTAAATGCATCTAATGTTGCTCTGCGAACCGTACCCTCAATATTCACTAAAGGTTCAACTACATAAAACCGCTGCGAAATAATTATGTTTTCCTTGTCGTTGTCTTCATAAACTATAAGTGCATAATTTCCCGATAATTTAAACCGAATGTTTTCATTTGGCAAAAATAGTTGATAATTAATGTACTCAAAAGTAGTGTTAAACGACAATTCGTAATCATCAACCGGATTTTCTACAAAACCGTCTAAATAATCTGCCTGAATCAAAAAACTTTCGTTCCAATCTGCGTCGCAATGTATAATTGTATAGTAGTAATTTTTTACTTCTCCCGAAGTGTCGTCGAATTTAAAAACCAATTCAACCTCTTCGTTTAAATTTAGAACCGGATTCGACAATCCAAAACCATCTCTGTACATTAAAACAGTTTTAATATTTTCATTATAAACTGCATTTTCATAGTAGAAATTATCTTCCTGAGCAGCTGCAAAAAAAACTAACAAAAAGACTAATTTTACTAACAAAATAATTTTTTTCATAAACTATTTTTTATTGAAAAAAGATGATAACTTAATAAATATAGCTCCATTGACAAAATTAATTAATACGAACTAATGTTTATAAACATATAATATTATTGAAATAAATTAATCAAACAAAAATTAGCTATTCTATTCAATCAACGGAATTTAAGTTTATTAATTGTTAGAACAAACTGTAAATCAAGACAAACATATATTGCAAATAATAAAAATTAAATTCGGAATGAATGCCAAACATAATCAAAATATCTTGTTACTTAACCCGTTAACATATTGATACATTAACATATATAACTATTCCAAATAACAAAACTTCATTGTAAAAAGTCAATTTATTATATACATTTGCCCACCAAAACAACACTATTCGAGTTAAATATGTCAGAAGCTATTAAGTTAAGGAAAGGGCTGGATATTAAGCTAAAAGGAAGTGCTATCAAGGAATTGGAAACCTTATCTGTTTCAACAACCGTGGCACTCAAACCTACTGATTTTCCGGGACTTACTCCAAAGTTAAAAGTAAAAGCCGAGGCAATTGTAAAAGCCGGCGATGCTTTATTTTACGACAAATACCATCCTGAAATAGTTTTTACAGCTCCGCTGGGAGGAAAAGTTATTTCGGTAAACCGTGGCGAGCGTCGTAAAGTTTTGGAAGTGGTTATAGAAGCGGATGAAACAGTTGGTTCTGTTGCGTTTACGAAAGCAGATCCAAATTCGCTGTCGGAAGATGAAATTAAAGAGCAACTTTTAAAAAGTGGTTTATGGCCCTTTATTAAAAGGCGTCCGTACGGAATTATTGCATCTCCAGACGAAAAGCCAAATTCAATTTTTATTTCAACATTCGACACTGCGCCATTGGCTCCCGATTACAATTTTATTGTTGAAGGTCAAATGGAAACATTTCAAACCGGAATTAATGCTTTGGCGAAATTAACTGATGGAAAAGTTAATTTAGGGGTAAATGCAAACTCAGCATTCACTTCTGTTAAGAACGTTGAAATATTCACTTTTGAAGGACCACATCCGGCAGGAAACGTTGGAATTCAGATTGCAAATACATCTCCATTAAATAAAGGCGATATTGTTTGGACAATTAATGCACAGGATGTTCTTTTTATCGGTCGTTTATTTGAAACCGGGAAAGTGGACTTTTCAAAAATATTTGCTTTAACCGGCTCCGAAGTTACAACTCCAAAATATTACAAATCTGTTTTGGGTGCTCCGGTTGCTTCTCTTACCGAAGGGAAATTAATTGAAGCCGATTACAAGCAACGTATTATTAGTGGCGATGTTTTAACCGGAACCAAAGTAAAACAGCAATGTTATCTGAGTTACTACGATTCGCAGATAACGGTAATTCCCGAAGGCGACGATTACGAATTAATGGGATGGGCAACGCTGGGACTTAATAAGTTTAGTGCTACAAAAACATTCATATCGAGTTTATTTCCTAAAAAGGAGTACGAATTAAATGCCAATCTTCATGGTGGCGACCGTGCTTTTGTTATTTCGGGTCAGTACGAAAAACTGGTTCCAATAGATATTTTACCGGTTCATTTATTAAAAGCAATTTTAGTAAACGACATCGACAAAATGGAACAACTGGGAATTTATGAAGTTGTTGAAGAAGATTTTGCTTTGTGTGAATTTGCTTGTACTTCGAAAATAGAAGTGCAGAAAATATTGCGGCAGGGAATCAATACAATGATTAAAGAACTTGGGTAGGAAAATAAAATATTCATGAATTTATAAAATAAAAAAGAGGATGATAATAAAATTGGTTTCGGGTTGCAAGTTACAAGTTTCATGTTGTTCTTCTTCCGTCTTCGATCTTCTGTCTTCCGACTAATTTCTTACAAATGAAATTCATAAAAAACTTTTTTGTTAAAACAGAACCACTTGTTCAGAAAGGAGCCAAATATTATTGGTTGCACTCTGTTCACGAAGGGTTCTTTAGTTTATTCTTTGTTCAAAAGGATACTTCAAAATCGGGAACTCACATTCACGATTACATCGATTTGAAACGAACGATGGGAGTTGTTGTTCTGGCACTTGTACCAGCCATTTTATTCGGGATGTACAATACCGGATTGCAACATTTTTTAGCGATTGGCGAAGCAGCTTCAACCGGATTCTTCGAAATGTTTTTGTACGGTTTAATAAAAGTGCTGCCAATAATTGCAGTCTCGTATATTGTAGGTTTAGGAATTGAGTTTGTGTTTGCCCAACAACGAGGCCACGGAATTCACGAAGGATTTTTGGTGTCGGGAATTTTAATTCCGTTAGTAATGCCAATTGAAACTCCACTCTGGATGATTGCAGTTGCAACCGCTTTTGCAGTTATTTTAGGAAAAGAGGTTTTTGGCGGAACCGGAATGAATATCTGGAATCCGGCATTAATTGCCCGTGCATTTTTATTCTTCGCATATCCGGCACAAATGTCTGGCGAATCGGTTTGGGTAGCCCTAAAAGATGGCGACAAACTGGTTGACGGATTTTCGGGAGCTACTCCAATGGCGCAAGCTGCGGCAGGAAATATCAGCGATTTTAGTGTAGCCGATGCATTCTTCGGATTTATTCCGGGCTCGATTGGCGAAACTTCAACACTGGCAATTTTATTGGGTGCAGTTGTATTAATTGTTACCGGAATAGGAAGTTGGAAAATTATGGTTTCAACCATCGCCGGTGGAGTTGTAATGGGACTAATCCTGAATATTTTTGCAGGAAGTGCTGGTCTTTCTCCAGAAGTAGCAAGCTATTTCTCATTACCATTTTGGCAACATTTAATACTTGGTGGATTTATGTTCGGTGCTATTTTTATGGCAACCGACCCGGTTTCGGCAGCACAAACCGAAAAAGGAAAATGGATTTACGGATTCCTGATTGGAATTCTCGCAATTATAATCAGGGTTTTAAACCCGGCTTTCCCGGAAGGAATGATGTTAGCCATTTTATTGATGAACACTTTTGCACCTCTGGTTGACCATTATGTTGTAAATGCAAACATCAAAAAGAGAATGAAACGAGCCAAAATTTCTGCAAACTGAAAAAATATAGACGATGAACAGAAACGGTAATACATACACATTTTTATACGCAGCAATCATGGTTATTTTGGTTGCAGCAGTTCTGGCATCTGTTTCAATGGCGTTAAAACCTAGGCAGACAAGGAACTTCGAGATTGAGAAAAAGAAAAATATTTTAGCTTCGGTAAACATCGAAAGTGATGCTACCAACGCAGAAAAAATATATGCAGAAAAAATTCTGAATGAATACGTGGTAAACGTTAATGGAGAGCAAGTTGATGGCGATGCTTTTAACACCGACCTAAAAAAGGAACGTGCAAAAGATGCCAACGAAATGGTACTTCCCATTTTCGAATTTCAAACTGAAGAAGGATTAAAATATGTTCTTCCTCTGCGCGGTGCAGGACTTTGGGGACCCGTGTGGGGATTTGTTTCGTTAAACGACGATATGAATACCATTTACGGTGCCAACTTCGACCACGAAGGAGAAACTCCCGGTTTGGGTGCAGAAATTTCTACCGTAGCTTTTGAAGAAGCTTTTGTTGGGAAAAAATTATTCGACAATACCGGAAAACTGGTTTCAATTTTAGTTGCAAAAGTTGGGCAGGTTGCGCCAGAAGAACACAAAGTTGATGGCATTTCGGGAGGAACAATTACAAGTAAAGGATTGGAGAAAATGCTTCTCGACGACTTTACCAGTTATCAGGAATTCTTAAATAAGAAAAAATAATAAGTAATGAGCGAACCATTATTTTCTAAAAAGAATATGAAATTGCTGTCGGACCCGATGAATAACAGTAATCCGATTACTGTTCAGGTATTGGGAATTTGTTCGGCACTTGCAGTTACAGCACAGTTAAAACCATCAATTGTAATGGCCATTTCGGTAACCGCCGTTTTAGCTTTGGCAAACGTAATTATATCGCTGTTAAGAAATACGATTCCTAACCGGATTCGGATTATTGTTCAGCTTGTGGTTATTGCAGCATTGGTAATTTTAGTTGACCAGGTTTTGAAAGCTTATGTTTTCGATGTGAGTCGTCAACTTTCGGTTTTTGTAGGATTAATAATAACCAACTGTATTATCATGGGCCGCCTGGAAGCATTTGCACTGGGTAATCGCCCGTGGCAATCATTCCTCGACGGAATTGGAAACTCAGCCGGATACGGTGTAATTTTAATAATTGTTGGTTTCTTCCGCGAATTGTTTGGTTCAGGTACTTTATTCGGGTACAAAGTAATTCCCGAAAGCTGGTACATTGCAAACGGTGGATTCTACGAAAACAATGGTTTGATGGTACTTTCTCCAATGGCCTTGATTGTTGTGGGAATTATTATCTGGGTACAGCGAAGTAAAAACCGCAAATTAATCGAAAACTAATTCTAACGCAAAAACTGAATAGAAATGGAAAATCTGATTAATATATTTATCAAGTCAATATTTATTGAAAACATGGTTTTTGCATATTTCTTCGGAATGTGCTCGTATTTGGCCGTGTCGAAAAAAGTTAGTACTGCCGCTGGTCTTGGAATTGCTGTAATATTTGTGTTGGCAATTACAGTTCCGGTTAACTACATGTTAGAAAAATACATTTTAAATGAAGGTGCTCTAATTTGGCTGGGTGAAGGCTTTGCCACTGTTGATTTAAGCTTTCTTCGTTTTATCATGTTTATTGCCATAATTGCTTCAATGGTACAATTGGTAGAAATGATTGTTGAAAAATTTGCTCCTGTTTTATATAACCAACTGGGAATTTTTCTTCCCTTAATTGCGGTAAACTGTGCTATTCTTGGAGGTTCACTTTTCCTTCAGCAAAAAGCATTTATTAATGTTGGTGAAGCAACGGTTTACGGATTAGGTTCAGGAGTAGGTTGGTTGCTTGCCATTGTTGGTGTTGCAGCTATTAGAGAAAAAATAGAGTATTCCAATATTCCTGCTCCCTTACGCGGACTCGGAATTACATTTATTGTAACCGGATTAATGGGTTTGGCATTTATGGGTTTTATGGGAATTAAATTATAAAAACAAAAATCAACTAACAATGATATTGTTATCGACACAAACTACAGTTGTAATTGCCAGTGTAGTGGTATTTTTAGGAATAACCCTTTTATTGGTTGGTATTTTACTTTATGCCAAGAAAAAATTGATGCCTTCGGGAATTGTAAAAGTAAGCATCAACGATGGCGATGTTGAAATGGATATCGAACCCGGCGATACACTTTTAACCACACTCGGAAACAACAAAGTTTTACTTCCTTCGGCTTGCGGAGGTGGTGGTACTTGTGCCATGTGCCGTTGCCAGGTTGATGGCGGAGGTGGTTCAATTCTACCAACTGAAACCGGATTTTTTACCCGAAAAGAACAAAACGACAATTGGCGTTTAGCCTGCCAGGTAAAAGTAAAAGAGGACATGCAAATTAGAATTCCTCAAGAAGTTCTGGGTGTTAAAAAATGGGAATGCACAGTTGTTTCGAATGAAAATCAGGCAACTTTTATTAAAGAATTTGTGGTTAAACTTCCCGAAGGAGAAACACTGGATTTCAAATCGGGTGGATACATTCAAATCGATGTTCCTAAAATTGAAGTGGATTTTAAAGACATGGACATTGAAGAGGAATATCGTGAAGAGTGGGAAAAATTTGGCATGTTCAATTTGAAAATGAAAAATCCGGAATCAACTTTCCGAGCTTATTCAATGGCAAATCACCCTGCCGAAGGAAATATTGTAATGCTTAATATTCGTATTGCAACGCCACCATGGGATCGTGCAAATAATGGATTCAAAAAAGTAAATCCGGGAATCTGCTCATCGTATATTTTCAATCTGAAACCCGGCGATAAAGTAACCGTTTCTGGTCCTTACGGAGAGTTCTTTTTGAAAGACAACGACAACGAAATGATGTTTGTTGGTGGTGGCGCAGGAATGGCTCCAATGCGTTCGCATTTGTTCCATCTTTTCCACACATTAAAAGAAACGAAGAAAAATATAACATTCTGGTACGGAGCGCGCTCGTGGCAAGAAGTATTCTACTACGAACAGTTTCGTGATATTGAAAAGAAATTTCCGAATTTTAAATTTCACCTGGCACTTTCCGAGCCGGAGGAAAAAGATAAATGGGAAGGTCCGGTTGGATTTATTCACCAGGTTATTTACGATAATTATTTGAGGAACCACGAGGAACCGGAAGACATAGATTATTACATGTGTGGGCCACCAATGATGAACGACGCCGTTCAGAAAATGCTTTATAATTTGGGTGTGCCAGACGAAAATGTATTGTTCGACGACTTTGGAAGCTAAAATTAGTACTGAGTAATTGGTAGTAAGTATTTAGTAAGAAATACAGAAACCATCCTTTATTTGAAGGGTGGTTTTTTTGAAGCATAACTCCTCATTTGTAATAAGAAAATTGCAGTTTTAAGTTAAGCTCCTTAGAATCAAACAAATTCATTTAGAAATAAATATTAAAAATATAATTCACAGTTTTTATGTGACATAGCACACATTCAAGTCTCATTTAAAACTTTACATTTAACAAAACAAATCTTCGCAATGTTAAAACCATCAAAAACAACTCGAATGAAAACCAAACTAATTTTTTTCTTTTCATTATTAATGATTACAAGTCTTTTTACTGCGGCACAAGTAGAAGTAAATGTTGAAGAAAAAGTGGAAAGGAAAGTTAATCAACGTGCAAATTCCAGAACCGATCAGGCAATCGATAAAGGTTTAGATAAGCTGGAAGAAGGAATAGGAAAACTTTTTGGAAAGAAGAAGAAAAAAAACAAATCGCAAGATCAGCCTGAACAACAAAAACAAACCAACCAGGATATACAACAACAAACACAAGTTTATGAACAGGAAGTTCAAGCACCCAACGTTAAATGGGCAAAATACGATTTTGTACCTGGCGACAAAGTAATCTTTGAAGATGGACCGAGTACCGACGAAGAAAATGGTGAATTCCCCAGCCGTTGGGATTTATATAAAGGAAGTGCTGAAATTGGTGAAGTAGATGGAGAACCTGTTATTATATTCCTAGATGGAGGTGGTAGTATTGTTCCCTACATAAAAAATTCTGACGAAGATTATTTGCCCGACGTATTTACAGTAGAATTTGATGTCTGGTTTGAAAAAAGACAATCAACAAGTAACAGGTATTTTATTCATTTTAGAGATCAAAAAAATCAATGGAACAAAGGACTAGGAGATTATTTAAAAGTTAATCCCACCGGACTGGAGTTTGCCAATACCGATAAAAGATACCCCGGCACCGAACACCTTAATTGGAGTGAAGAACCTACCGGAAAATGGAGACACATTTCTATTGCCTACACTAAAGGAAAGTTTAAAGCATACATGGATGATACACGATTAATAAATGTACCCCATTTGGAAGGCAACCCATGGGGGATTACGATTCGGGCTCTGTCAGATAAAATGTATTTGAAAAATTTCCGTTTTGCCGAAGGTGGTGTAAAATATTACGACAGTATACTTTCCGACGGAAAAATAATTGTAAACGGAATTCGTTTCGATGTAAATAAAGCAACTATTAAACCTGAAAGTAATGGTGCAATCAACGAAATTTACCAATTAATGGAAAAACAAACCGACCTGAATTTTAGTGTAGAAGGTCATACCGATAGCGATGGCGACGACCAATTAAATCAATCACTTTCGGAACAACGTGCAAAAGCAGTTATGGAACGTTTAGTTAGTATGGGTATTTCTTCGAATCGATTAAAATCAGCCGGTTGGGGAGAAAGCAAACCCATTGGCGAAAACGGAACAGCGGAAGGAAAAGCCAACAACCGCCGCGTAGAATTTGTAAAATTTGAAGGTAATTCTGCTTCTTCAAATAGCAGCGATAACAGCAATTCTGCTTTCGACAAATTAGATAGAAAAACTATTGGTGTTAAATTGGAAGAGGACAATAGTAGTGAAGGAGGTGTGACTTTAGCCTACATTCCAATAACAAATGCAACAGGAATTGTAAACGGTAAAGGCACCATAATTTTATATGCTTCAACCGATGGTAATTTAGGGAAAATGGAGATTTTAGATGTAGATAAAAATGATAACTACAAACTCACCATTAAGTATGTAACCTATAATTACGATGGATCCGTTCACAGTCAATCCGACAATATAGAAATCGCCGGAACTTTTAGCTGCGATTTGGATGAAGGAAAATCTGGCGATGTACCACGTTCTGTAGCCGAGTTTCAGTTAGGCAGACAAGATAAAGTTACCACAAGTTTACACCAAACAGACGAAACTATACTTCGTGTATTGTCAAATTAAATTTCAAAATTGGGCGTAATAACTTTCAAAAAATCAGTTTTACAAATACTGTAATTCAAGAAACACTTATGTGTGTAACTCAGATTGGTGGCAAAACAAACGACAATAAAATTGAATTATACTTTTTGGGAAGTTGAACAATAATAAGGGATTCGAAACGAAAATTTCATTAACAAAGACTGCTAATATTGGAAAGCAAAACCCGCATACGTTTTATGAAACCATCGCAGCCGACCTAATTAAAATAATTTAATAGTTTAACAATTTATATCTGGATAATTAAAATGAAGGCACTAAAACAAGAGTTTGAAAGCTCCCGTACTTTGGTTTACAATTCAATAAAAATGGAAGAAAAAGTAAAACTCAGCCTTTTCCTTAGCAAACCCGTATTGATATAATACCACAAATGAATAAAATAATATTATTGTTGCTTCTTTTTTCAACCAAACTGGTCG
>Ga0307988_1000331_pt1 | contig 34616 bp, 26 predicted proteins | sample EllFjometagen183_FD_203166 | JGI IMG/M metagenome (GOLD analysis project Ga0307988, IMG submission 203166) | Marine microbial communities from Ellis Fjord, Antarctic Ocean - #183 | ecosystem: Environmental > Aquatic > Marine > Unclassified | place: Southern Ocean | collected 2014-10-08 | reverse complement strand
GAATTTCGAGATGAAGCTCACCCATACCGGAAATGATCGTCTGACCAGTTTCTTCGTCAGTTCTTACCTGGAATGTCGGGTCCTCTTCAGCAAGCTTGCCGAGAGAAATATCGAGCAGTTCCTGGTCAGCCTTTGTTTTCGGCTCGACTGCAATGTGAATAACAGGATCAGGGAAAATCATACGTTCAAGGACAATTGGCTTTTTAATATCACTCAGAGTGTCACCAGTTCCGACATTCTTAAGCCCGACTGCTGCCAGAATATCACCGGTTGTTGCCTCTTCAAGCTCTTCACGCTTGTTGGAGTGCATCCTCAGGATACGGCCAAGACGCTCTTTCTTGCCATTGAGTGTGTTCAGAATTGTGCCGCCTTTTTTCAGCGTGCCGGAATAGACACGGAAGAAAATAAGCTTTCCAACATGAACGTCCGTAGCAATCTTAAACGCCAGAGCACTGAAAGGCTCATCAGCTGATGGCTTTCTTTCAATCTCTTCATCTGTATTTGGATTAATCCCTTTAACTGCTGCAACATCAAGCGGGGAGGGAAGATAATCAACAATGGCATCCATCAATGCACGAACACCCTTGTTTTTGAAAGCCGTACCACACATGATCGGAGTCATTTTGCCTTCGCAAGTTGCCTTACGGATAGCAGCGCGAACATGTTCTTCATCAATCGGCTGGTCATCAAGGAATAGCTCCATAAGATGATCGTCATAATCAGAAACAGCCTCAAGCATCTTCTCACGGTACTCATGAGCGATACCAACAAGATCGTCAGGAATTGGCTCCTCAAAAAATGTGAGCTTAGGACCTTCACCTTCATATATAATAGCGACATTCTTGATCAGATCGATTATGCCGGAGAAAAGCTCACCAGCGCCAATCGGCAGCTGTATTGGGACGAAGTGCGAATGCAGACGCTCTTCCATCATATCAAGTACACGGAAAAAATCGGCTCCTGTACGATCCATCTTATTAACGAAAGCGATACGGGGGACCTTATAATCGTCAGCTTGACGCCACACCGTCTCACTCTGAGGCTCAACACCACCGACAGCACAAAACAGGCCGACAGCGCCATCAAGAACACGAAGCGATCTCTGCACTTCAACAGTAAAATCAACATGGCCCGGTGTATCGATGATATTAATCATCGTATCGCGCCAGAAACAACTCGTAGCAGCAGAGGTGATAGTAATGCCGCGCTCACGCTCTTGCTCCATCCAGTCCATAGTAGCAGCGCCGTCATGAACTTCGCCAATACGATGTAATCTGCCTGAATAATAGAGAATTCGCTCAGTTGTTGTAGTCTTACCAGCATCAATATGCGCCATGATGCCGATATTCCTCATATCTTTTAATTTAAAAGAAGGAGCCATTCTAATCCTTAATACTTAAAATAATATACTTTGTCATTACTACGCCGTCGGAAAAATATTTTCTTACCTGGCGCGTATAACACGGAAAAAGCCCGGGTCCACACGGAATCTCCCGAGCTTCCCCTCGCTTGCAACCGACAGAACGGTTACAGTTCAAAGGTACTTCTAAAATGTCTTTTATCGTCTGTTGCCGGCAAATATACCAGCACGATAATTACCATCTGTAATGCGCAAATGCCTTGTTAGCTTCAGCCATCTTATGCGTATCTTCACGCTTCTTGATGGATGCGCCCTGGCTTTTCGACGCTTGGTCGAATTCCATTGCGAGTCTCTCAGCCATTGTATTCTCAGGCCTGGTCTTGGAGAACAAAATCAACCACCTGATCGACAGTGCGAGTCTACGCTCCGGCCTGATCTCTATTGGCACCTGATATGTTGCACCACCAACCCTGCGGCTCTTAACCTCAACGATAGGCTGAACATTTTCCATCGCTTTTTCAAAAACCTCAAGACCATTCTGGCCGGTGCGATCTTCAATAATATCGATTGCATCATAAAAGATGCCTTCAGCGATAGACTTTTTACCAGCCTTCATAAGATTATTCACAAAACGCGTAACAAGTGCGCTCTTGTACTTAGGATCTGGCATTAATGGACGTTTTTGTACTTTTCTTCTTCTCGGCATGAAACCCTCTTTACACGTCATGTGACAGCATTAGCGCCGCCGCACGGAATCCTATCAACCGATTAACTCTTCGGACGCTTGGTGCCATATTTCGAGCGGGATTGATTTCTCCCCTCAACACCTACCGTATCCAGCGTTCCACGAACAATATGGTATCTAACAGCAGGCAAATCTTTCACTCTGCCGCCTCTGACAAGCACAATCGAGTGCTCCTGCAGATTGTGGCCCTCGCCCGGAATGTAGGCGGTAACCTCGATACCATTCGAAAGCCTGACACGTGCAATTTTCCTGAGAGCCGAGTTCGGCTTCTTCGGAGTTGCTGTATAAACGCGCGTACAAACACCGCGTTTCTGCGGGCATGCTTTCAGCGCGGGAGCTGTACTTCTGTTCTTTTTAGCCTTGCGGCCTTTTCTGATCAACTGATTAATCGTCGGCAAAACCTTACTCCCTGAGTTATATTCTTCATATTGCAATATACAAAGAACCGGAAACTCTCAAATATTGAGATTCTAAATATACCTATAATATAATCGAATGTCAAATATTATTTTAACATTCAGCGAAAGTAATACCGACCTGGGCTATAACACTCAGGCCGGTATTTGTAGTATTTTACAAATCGCGCCTCAAGTCTTTAATAATCAAGACTCATCAGCGGAAACAATCTCGCTCTCTGTGACTGCTTCAGCGATATCCTCAACAGGCTTTTCTTCCCTGCTCAGTTCGGAGAAGTCGTCTTTCGTGCCGGTCATGCGGACATCCTGATAACAATCCATACCGGTTCCTGCAGGAATTAAATGGCCAATGACCACATTTTCCTTAAGACCCTTGAGACCGTCAACTTTACCCTGAACAGCAGCTTCAGTCAGCACACGAGTTGTTTCCTGGAATGATGCTGCAGAAAGGAATGACTCTGTGAAGAGCGATGCCTTTGTGATACCAAGCAACATTGGTTCAAATGTTGCAGGCTCAGCATTCTGAGCAACAACCTTCTCATTTTCATCAGCAAAAGTAAACTTGTCAACCTGCGATCCCTCAAGGAAACTTGTATCGCCTGGATCGACAACCTGTACCTTCTGTAACATCTGGCGAATGATAATCTCGATATGTTTATCATTGATCTTAACACCCTGCAGACGATACACTTCCTGAATCTCGTTCAGGAGATATTCCTGAACACGGTGGATACCGTTAATTCTCAGGATGTCATGCGGATTAACAGCGCCTTCTGTCATACGCTCACCGGCCATGACATTGTCGCTATCAAGGACCAGAAGATGTTTACCGTAAGGAATGAGATAGTCACGAACGAAATCGTTCTCACCCTTGATAAGCATTTTTCTTGATCCACGAACAAGATCACCGATTTCGATGATACCATCGATTTCGGATATGATCGCCGGATCTTTCGGCTTGCGGGCTTCGAAAAGCTCAGCAATACGAGGTAGACCACTCGTGATGTCACGGGTTTTGAATCGCTCACTCTGAAGCATTGCAAGCGTTTCACCGGCTTTAAGCTCTTGACCGTCATCAACCATGATTCGCGAACCAAGCGACAGGAAGTATGAACGGAGCTTATTACCATCTGCATCTACAATATCGATATGCGGTGTAAGCGCCCTGTTTCTCTGGTCGGCAATGAAACGCTGCTGGTGACCGGTTTCAGAGTCAACCTCGAAACGGAATGTCACACCTTCAATAATATTGACGTACCTGACGAAACCTGCCTGAGCGGTAACCACGAGTGTGTGGTTCGGCTCCCAGGTGTAAATTGTCTCGCCGTCCTTGACCATATCGCCTGCATCAACAACCAGACGTGAACCGTAAGGAATGTCATAGGTGCTGAGTGTTCTGCCGCTATCATCCTCAACAAAAATCTCACCGTTACGGCCAACAACAATCTTGATCTTTTCGGACTGCTGAACAGTTTTGAGATTTTCACTGAATGCAACCTTTCCACCACGCTTAACGGTGATTTCAGACTGCTCGGTTAAACGTTCACCTGCACCACCGATATGGAAAGTACGGAGTGTAAGCTGAGTACCAGGCTCACCGATTGACTGTGCGGCAACAACACCGACAGCCTCACCAATTTGGACAACAATGCTCTTGGCAAGGTTAAGGCCATAACATTTAATACAGATACCCCGACGTGTTTCACAGGTCAGGACCGAACGGATGAGGATTGATTCGACGGTTGAATCATTGATCAGATTCGCCATCTCTTCAGTAATCATCTCATCAGCTTTACAGATTACATCACCCGTTACCGGAGCAACGATATCCTCAAGCGGAATACGTCCGAATACACGGTCGCCAAGGTGCTCGACAATCGTCTCACCCTCTTTCAGCGCCATCATTTCGATACCGTGGAATGTGCCGCAATCATTTTCAATCACGATACAGTCCTGAGCAACATCGACCAGACGACGAGTCAGATATCCAGCTTCCGCAGTCTTAAGCGCCGTATCGGCAAGACCCTTACGGGAACCATGTGTTGAGATAAAGTACTCAAGCACTGAGAGTCCCTCGCGGAAATTGGAAGTAATGGGCGTTTCAATAAAGTCACCGTAACCACCGGTAATTTTTTTCTGCGGCTTCGACATAAGACCACGCATACCGGCAAGCTGCTTAATCTGGTCCTTAGAACCACGAGCTCCGGAATCAGCCATTACATAGAGAGGATTGAAACCGTCCTCTGCGAGACGAAGCGCCTCAAACACCGTTTCAGCGACTCGCGCGGTAGTATGCGACCATTCATCAATAGTCTGGTTACCACGCTCACCGTCAGAAATCACACCGGCGTTATATTTCTCGTTGATATCATTGACCTTCTCGGTCGCTTTTTTCACGAGATTGTATTTAGCTTCAGGAATAATAACATCATCGATACCAATCGAAATGCCTGAGTATGTGGCATAACGATAACCGAGAGCTTTCATCCGGTCAAGCAGCATCACTGTTTCCTTGCGGCCATATTCCTTAAACGACAAGGCAACGGTGTCTTTCATGAGTCCACTGTCAACTGTCTTATTCAGATAAGGCATTTTCTCAGGAAGAATCTCGTTGAACATGATCCTTCCAACTGAGGTCTCAATAACCTTACCAGCTATACGACACTGAATCCTTGCGTTGATAGTAACAACACCTTTTTCAAAGGCAAGTTTCGCCTCGGTCGTATTAGCAAAGATCGGGAATTTGTTCTTAGTTGCTTTCGCCATTTTTGTAAGATAATAGCTGCCGAGTACGATACACTGCGGCTTATCCACAACAATTGGCTTACCAGATGCAGGTGAGAGAATATTGTTGCTTGAAAGCATCAATATATTCGCCTCGATCTGGGCCTCATAGGACAATGGCAGGTGAACAGCAATCTGGTCACCGTCAAAGTCAGCATTGAATGCCGCACAAACAAGCGGATGAAGCTGAAGGGCCTTACCCTCAATTAGAACCGGCAAAAACGCCTGGATACCGAGCCTGTGAAGGGTCGGTGCACGGTTCAGGAGGACAAAATGATCCTTACAGAGCTCTTCGAGAATATCCCATACCTCGGGAGATGAACGCTCGACAAGCTTTTTGGCATGCTTGATTGTGACACGTTCGTCACGCCTGTTAAGCTCGCGAATAATGAACGGCTTGAACAGCTCAAGCGCCATAGTCTTCGGAAGACCGCACTGATGGAGCTTCAGGTCGGGACCGACAACAATCACGGAACGGCCTGAATAATCGACACGTTTTCCGAGAAGGTTCTGGCGGAAACGGCCCTGCTTACCTTTCAACAGATCAGAAAGGCTCTTGAGAGCACGGTTGCCGTCACCACGGACAGCGCGTGTACGGCGTCCGTTATCGAAAAGTGCATCCACAGACTCCTGAAGCATACGTTTCTCATTTCTGAGGATAACGTCAGGCGCCTTGATTTCTATAAGTTTTTTCAAACGATTGTTACGGTTGATTACTCTGCGGTACAGATCGTTAAGATCTGAGGTCGCAAAACGTCCACCCTCAAGCGGTACAAGCGGGCGAAGGTCGGGAGGTATGACCGGTATAACATCCATAACCATCCATGACGGATCGTTATCGGACTGCCGGAATGCCTCAATAACCTTCAAACGTTTCAGCGCTTCGCCCTTGAGCTGGACAGAGGTCTCAATTTTGACCTTTGCACGAAGGTATGCAGAAATCTCTTTGATATCGAGACTGCTAAGAAGCTCTTTAACTGCAACAGCTCCCATACCGGCGCGAAGCTCAAAGCCTTCATCAACGAGGTCAAGGTATTCTTCCTCAGTCAGGACTTCACCAACAGTCTTGTCGGTATTGCCCGCCTCAAGAACAACATAGGCCTCGTAATAGATTACTTTTTCGATCTTTCGAACACTGATATCGAGAAGATATGCAATTCTCGACGGCAGGCTCTTAAGATACCATATATGTGTCACAGGGACGGCGAGCTCGATATGTCCCATACGGTCACGGCGGACACGGGCCTGTGTCACCTCAACACCACAGCGGTCACAAACGACGCCGCGATATCTAATGCGTTTATATTTGCCGCACTGGCATTCCCAGTCCTTAACAGGGCCGAAAATACGTTCGCAAAATAGCCCGTCCCGTTCAGGTTTGAACGAGCGGTAATTGATCGTTTCGGGTTTGGTGACCTCACCGAAGGACCAAGCGCGGATCTTTTCAGGCGATGCGAGCTGAATACGAATCGCGTTGAAGTCCACCATTTTCGCCATTGTGGATTGTTTGGGGCTGTTCACTAACATCCCTCCTTATAGGCTCGTTGTGTCAGAGACACGGTATTTCAAACAACCTGTATAACAGGCGTCACATTCAAAATTCAAAGCTCGACTTCAGACCTTGTACAAAATGAGCGAGACAAAATGTTCTTCGCTTTATGTCAGGCCCAAAAACGGACTCTCTACCCGACCACATCGCCATCCTTGAGGAGCTGAATATCAAGGCCAAGGCTCTGAAGCTCCTTAATAAGGACATTGAACGATTCCGGTATACCCGGCTCGGGCGGATTTTCACCCTTCACCAGCGATTCATAGACACGACTTCTGCCAATGACATCATCGCTCTTGACCGTCAACATTTCCTGAAGGATATGCGCTGCGCCATATGCCTCAAGCGCCCATACCTCCATTTCACCGAAGCGCTGGCCACCAAACTGTGCCTTACCACCCAGCGGCTGCTGAGTAACGAGGGAGTATGGTCCAATGCTCCTGGCATGAATCTTGTCAGCAACGAGATGGAGAAGCTTCAGTATATAAATAATACCCACTGTTACCTGATGATCAAACTTTTCACCGGTACGACCATCAAAGAGTATTGATTTGCCGTTTCTGGGAAGTCCGGCTTTTTCGAGCTCATCCTGAATCTCCTGCCAGCTTGCACCATCGAAAATCTCTGTAGCATAGTGTATGCCCATCTTAGCGCCAGCCCAGCCAAGATGTGTTTCCAGTATCTGGCCGAGATTCATACGTGATGGCACACCAAGCGGATTCAGAACGATGTCAACCGGCTGACCGTCTTCCAGATAAGGCATATCCTCTTCCGGCACGATCTTGGAGACAACGCCCTTGTTACCGTGACGACCCGCCATTTTGTCACCCACCTGGATTTTACGTTTCCGGGCGATCCTGACCTTAACGAGTTTTGCGATACCTGGTGCGAGTTCGTCTCCACGCTGAATCTTTTCGATTTCGCGATCAAGACGATCTTCTAAAAGCCTGATTTCATTGTAAGCCGCTGCAAGGTTTTTCTCAGCCTGAAGAGCCATATCCTCATCAGAAGCCCAGAGGCCTGTCGGGCGGCATTTATCGAAATCAAGTGAAGTGACAAGTTTCTTCGTATAGGAACGGCCATCCTCGACAACAATGCTTCTCGTGTCGATGTCATAGATATCTGATCCGGCCTTACCGGAATGAAGGATATCTGAGAGGACCTCCATACGAAGGATCTTAACCTGCATGATTTTTTCGTTGAAATCCCGTTTGAGCCTTTCGATAGATTCCTTGTCGGCTTTACGCGTTTTATCATCGCGTTCCTTACGGGAGAAGAGGCGTGTATCAATAACAACACCCTCAATACCCGGGGAAACCTTAAGAGAAGCATCTTTGACATCACCGGCCTTTTCACCGAAAATAGCCTTAAGCAGACGTTCCTCAGGGGAAAGCTCTGTCTCACCCTTTGGTGTAACCTTACCGACAAGGATGTCACCGGGGCGAATTTCAGCGCCAACACGGATAATACCCTGTTCATTAAGGTCGCTCACTGCATCTTCGCTCACATTCGGAAGCTCTCGTGTCAGCTCTTCGGTACCACGTTTGGTATCACGAACCTGACATTCGAACTCTTCAATATGAATTGAGGTATAACCGTCAACCTTGACCATACGCTCGCTGATTACGATAGCATCCTCAAAGTTATAACCATACCATGGCACGAAGGCGACAAGAACGTTTCTGCCAAGTGCAAGATCACCCTTTTCAGTGGCGTGACCATCGGCAAGAATTGAGCCGGGCTCAACTTTATCGCCAACACGAACGAGAGGACGCTGGTTAATACAGGTATCCTGATTCGAACGTTTGAATTTAGCTAATTTGAAGACACGGTGAATGTCACGGGTATCGAAGAGTGATTCCGGTTTGGAGTCGTCTTCGTCCTTAAGAACAACGATGCGGTTTGTTGAAACTTGCTCAACCACACCCTTAACATCTGATAGACAGAGCGCGCCTGAGTCCATAGCGACCTTGCGTTCCATACCGGTACCGACAATCGGCGCCTGCGGGTTCAGCAGAGGTACACCCTGGCGCTGCATATTTGAGCCCATCAGCGCACGGTTCGCATCATCATGTTCAAGGAAAGGAATAAGCGATGCGGCAACACCCACAAGCTGTTTCGGTGAAACATCCATGTAATCAACATCAGGCGGTGCAACGAGAGGATAATCATCCCGTTTACGTGCCTTGACGATGTCGTTAACATAATGACCTGTTTTGGTGAGCGGCGCATTCGCCTGTGCTATTGTATATTTATCTTCAATGTCCGCGGAAAGGAATTCGATAAGATTAGATACTTTACCCTTCGTAACTCTTCGGTAGGGAGTCTCTAAGAAACCGTATTCATTAACACGGGCATGAGTTGCCAGATAGGAAATAAGACCGATGTTCGGGCCTTCAGGTGTTTCAATGGGACATACTCGGCCATAATGTGTATGATGCACATCACGAACCTCAAAACCTGCTCGCTCACGGGTAAGACCGCCAGGTCCAAGCGCTGAGAGACGACGCTTGTGAGTCATTTCTGACAGCGGGTTGATCTGGTCCATAAACTGACTGAGCTGACTCGATCCGAAGAAGGATGCGATGACAGTCGAAACAGTTCGTGCATTGACCAGAGCATGAGGTGTCTTCCGGTCTTCGCTCTGCAGGCTCATGCGTTCCTTAATGGTACGCGCAAGACGTGAGAGGCCGACATTGAACTGATTGCTTAAGAGTTCGCCGACTGAACGGACACGACGGTTGCCGAGATGATCTATATCGTCTGTGAAATGACCTTCCTTTTCGGTGCAAAGGCCAAGAATATATTTCATAATCAGTGTGAAATCATCGACAGTAAGAACTGTCGGCTCTTCCGGATTACCCTTGGATTCGAGACGATGATCAAGACGATAACGTCCAACCTCACCAAGGTTATAACGGCGTGAGCTGAAGAACATACGCTCGATCAGATTACGGGCGGTCTCAACATTTGGTGGATCGCCGGGACGGAGGAGGGTATATATTCTGTAAAGCGCCTCTTCGTCATTTGTGGTCGGATCTTTTTTAAGCGTCTGCTCAATAACTGAAGAATCGCGAATGGGATCATAATCGAGGACTTCAATCGACCTGATCTTCATAGCGCGGACACTCTCAAGAGTCTCCTCAGTCAGTTTTTCTGCAACATCGACAAGCACTTCACCAGTGTCTTTGTCAATGATATTCTCCATGATGATCATACCGACTTCGAGTTCCTTAACACTAGACTTCTTCGTCTTATAGAAAAGGCGGTAAATACTCTCGTTGTCAGTAAATCCGAAAGCCCTCAAGAGCATACTTGCAGGGAATTTTCGCTTACGATCAATATGGGCATACATGATATCATTAATATCTATCGAAAACTCAACCCAGCTGCCACGATAAGGGATGATCCTTGCGGTAAACAGAAGTTTTCCGTTTGGATGTGTCTCCTCACCGAAGAAAACACCGGGTGAGCGGTGGAGCTGACTGACAATAACGCGTTCTGCGCCGTTTATAATAAAGGTCCCCGAATCTGTCATCAGAGGCAGTTCACCCAGAAAAACCTGCTGGCGTACCGACTCCTTAAGCGTTGTCTCGCTGCCATGTTTCTCGAAATAATCGAGGCGCAACGACGCTTTGAGCGGGGCTTCATATGTCATATCACGCTCGATGCATTCTTCCATTGAATATTTCGGTACTCCAACAGAGTACTCCTCAAACTCAAGGCTCATGGAATTATGAACATCGGCAATAGGGAATATCGATCTGAAAACCGCCTCAAGACCGAAACGTTTCCGTTTCGATGCAGGGAGGTCCAGCTGTAAGAAACTATTAAAGGAGGACAACTGCAGGTCGAGAAGATACGGCATCTCTACAACTGTCTTGATTTTCTGGAATGAGTGCCGCTGGATCATCTTAGCCTCACGCACGTGTATCACTCTCCCGGTTGGATTGATCGCCAAAGGTACTTCGCCGGTTCCGGATTATTGAAGCCGCGGCATATGAAGTTTAGAACCTTTTTAAGATCAGTTTTAAGGTAAACGTTATTCTTCTGGCGGCGGCCGGTTGATCAATTTTCGTATTTCAACCGGCCGATACAAACTGTAATAATCTATGAACCGCCATAGACGCAGATAATCCGCGATCTAAAAGCCGCTACTGCGGTGATCCCGGATTATCTACTTAAAAACTTCAGTTTAAGCGCCTTACACAAAGGCTGCATAAACAATTTTACTTGATTTCAGTCTTAGCGCCTTGTTCCTCAAGCTTGGTCTTGGCTTCTTCGGCTGCTTCTTTTGCAACACCTTCGAGAACCTTACCAGGGACCTTTTCAACAAGATCCTTGGCTTCTTTGAGGCCGAGTCCGGTAAGTTCGCGGACAACCTTGATAACCTGAATCTTCTTAGCACCAAAATCGGTGAGCATGAGGTCAAACTCTGTCTGCTCTTCTTCAGCAGCAGCGCCGTCGCCAGCTGGCATTGCGCCACCGGCCATCATGATGGGAGCAGCAGCTTCCACGCCGAATTTTTCTTCGATAGCTTTGACGAGCTCAGAAAGCTCGATGACGGTCAGACCGCCAATTTCATCGACAAGTTTGGTGATTTTGTCTTCAGCCATTGTTGTCTCCTTACGATATATTTAATTGTTGTTGTGTCGTTTTCGTTTAGCAGGCAACTCAGCCTGCAATAGTATCAAATAATCGAATAAATAAATATTCAGTGCTCTTATTCGTCAGCATTCTTATCTGCAAGCGCCTGCAATGTCTGCGCGAGCTTGATAGGAAGTGCGTTGAGCGAACGTGCCATCTTAACGATGGGTGCATTGAGGGCCGACGCGACCAGTCCATGGAGCTCCTTCTTAGTCGGGAGCTTGGAGATCGCTTCAACTTCCTTAACATCGACGACAACGCCGTCGACCAGGCCAGCTTTGACCTCGCCTTTTTGGGCTTCTTTGAGGAAGTCGAGAAGCAGCTTGGCGGGGGTAACGGTATCATCAGCGGAGTAAACTACGCCGACCGGTCCCACAAAGAAGCTGTCAAGGCCATCGTTGCCGATTTTACCGAGAGCGCGCTTGGCGAGAGTATTTTTCACCACACGCATCGAGACGTTGCCGTCACGGAGTTTACGGCGAAGGCCAGTAATCTCAGCAACATTAATTCCGGTAAAATCCATCAGGTATACGCCGGGCGATTCGAAAATGCCAACATACTCCTGAACAACATTGACTTTCTCTTCCCTTTTCATCTATAACCTCGTTGAAAGTGATTCATGTATTTCGAATCTGATAAAATGCTTATTCAGCAGCTAGCTGAAGTAAGGCCGACTTATCAAGCTTCATACCCGGACCCATGGTGGAAGAGATGGTGATGCTTTTCACGTAAGTGCCTTTTGCCGCGGACGGCTTGACACGAACAACAGCATCAATAAACGCCAGGATATTTTCTTTGAGTTTTTCAGGGCTGAAAGATTTTTTGCCGACAGGGACATGCAAATTACCGACCTTGTCAACTCTAAATTCAATCTTACCTGCTTTTGCTTCTTTTACAGCTGCAGCAACGTTTGGTGTCACTGTGCCTGACTTCGGATTCGGCATCAAACCGCGCGAACCGAGTACACGGCCGAGCTTACCGACAACTTTCATCATATCAGGTGTTGCAATGGCAACATCGAAATCAAGCCAGCCACCCTGAATTTTTTGTGCTAAATCATCGCCACCGACATAGTCGGCGCCTGCCTCTTTAGCGATTTGTTCATTTTCACCCTGTGTGAATACGAGAACGCGAACTTTACGTCCCGTACCATTAGGTAGAACAACCGTGCTTCGCACCATCTGGTCAGCGTGTTTGGGGTCCACTCCCAGCCGTACGGCACAATCGATAGTTTCATCGAATTTTGCCGCCGGGAGCTGGTGCAATAGCGCGAGGCATTCATCAAGGAGGTAAAATTTCAACCGGTCTGTCTGATCGGCTGACTCCTTATATCTCTTTCCCCGTTTCATGTCTGCTCCCTGCATTAATGTATGTAAAACAATAGAAGCGACGGAATATAATTTCCGCCTGTGCGTAACTGCGCATAAGTTATAATCCAGCAACTTCACCATGAAAACGCTTCATCAACTTGTGAAAAAACATCTCACTATGCTGCCGGGGTGTTCGTACTATTCGACAAGAATACCCATGCTGCGGGCTGTGCCTTTGATCATTTCCATGGCATTCTCGACATCGTTCGCGTTGAGATCTTTCATCTTGATCTCAGCGATTTCTTTCACCTGGTCAAGAGAGACCGTCCCGACTTTATCGCGATTGGGCATACCGGAACCTTTTTGGAGGTTTGCATACTTCAAAAGCAGTCGTGATGCTGGCGGAGTCTTGGTTATGAAAGAAAAAGAACGATCGTTAAAAACTGTGATAACCACCGGGATAATCATACCCGTCTGGCCCTGAGTCTTGGCATTGTATGCCTTGCAGAATTCCATAATATTCACGCCATGTGCACCAAGCGCTGGGCCGACCGGAGGCGATGGATTCGCCTGGCCTGCAGGAAGCTGCAGTTTAATGTTTGCAATTTCTTTCTTGGCCATTTTAGACCTTCTCCTTGATTATTTTATATAAATGATTATTTCAATCATGCATTATAGACCAAAGGGTGCTACATTCAGCCGCCTTCTCTGGCGCTCTCTATCTGAAGCACATCGAGCTCTACAGGTGTGGGGCGTCCGAAAATCGAGACGGAAACCTTTACCTTGCTCTTCAGTGGATTAACTTCTTCAATTCCACCCGAGAAATCTGTAAACGGACCGTCAATAACTTTGACATAGTCGCCAACTTCATATTTCATTACGGGGATTTCGCGTTCTTTGCTCTCGCTGATTTGACCGAGAATCCTGTCAACTTCAGATTGCTTGAGCCGCTCAGGTTTTCTGCCGGGACCAACAAAGCTGGTCACGCTTGGAGCATTGGTGACAAAGAACTGACTTTCGCTCGACAACTCCATCTCGATAAGAATATAAGAGGGGAGGAACTTACGTTTGATAGTCTTCTTCTTGCCGTCCCGCATCTCAATAGTTTCTTCGGTGGGGACAACAACCTGAGCAATCTGATCCTCAAGGCCATTAAGCGGCGCCTGAAGTTCGATATAGTTCTTTACTTTGTTTTCATGTCCAGACAACGCGTGAAGGACATACCAGTGCATGGCCATAACTAACCAGCCTCATTTCGCAAATACATTCTTTAGAATAACTTGCTTAGGAAAGCAAGAAGATTGTCCACAACAAAGAGATATACGGCGAAAAATACGGAAACAACCATAACCATGATAGTTGAGCCTTTAAGCTCAGGCCAGCTTGGCCAGGTCACCTTAGTCATTTCGCTTCTGACTTCGCGTAAAAACTTCTTTGAATTATCGATCAAGTTCGCCATAACAGCCGCCCATGTTCAAAACTTACTAAATTCAAACCGCAGAGTTCTCAGTATAAAACTCAAGTGCGGCAACGTTTATCTGGCAGGCCAGGAGGGACTCGAACCCCCAACAACTGGTTTTGGAGACCAGTGCTCTACCAATTGAACTACTGGCCTGCAGATATTAACTTTTCCTCAATACGCCGTAAGCGCCTGAAGGTTATCGACTTTCTTTATGAACCGTATGCTTCTTGTCGAACCTGCAGTATTTTTTATACTCTACCCGACCCGGGTGGAGACGCTTGTTTTTGTCCTTAACATAATTACGGCGGTTACATTCCTGGCAAACCAGGTAAATATTTTCTCTTGCCATTATTATTCACCCTATTCGTAAATCTCGGCAACCACACCTGAAGCGATCGTACGACCACCCTCACGAATAGCGAAACGAAGACCTTCGTCCATCGCGATTGGAGTGATAAGCTCTGCAATGATTTCAATGTTATCGCCGGGCATAACCATCTCGACGCCTTCAGGAAGCTCAAGCGTACCGGTCACATCCGTCGTACGGAAGTAGAACTGCGGGCGATAGCCGGTGAAGAACGGCGTGTGACGTCCACCCTCTTCTTTGGTCAGAACATATACCTGGCCGCGGAACTTGGTGTGTGGATTGATCGAACCCGGTTTTGCAAGAACCATACCGCGCTCGACACGTTCTTTATCAGTACCGCGAAGAAGCAGACCAACATTGTCGCCAGCCTGGCCTTCATCAAGAATCTTACGGAACATCTCGACACCGGTACAAACTGTCTTGATCGTATCTTTGATACCGATCAGCGCCATCTCTTCACCCATCTTGATGATACCCTGCTCGATACGTCCCGTAGCAACTGTGCCACGGCCGGTGATCGAGAAGACATCCTCAACTGGCATCAGGAATGGCTTGTCAAGGTCACGCTCAGGAACCGGAATGTAATCGTCAATCGCCTTGATAAGCTCTATAATAGTGTGAACACACGGTGCATCCAAATCCTCGCCGTCCCACTCCATTGCCTGAATTGCGGCACCGCGGACTATCGGAATTTCGTCGCCGGGGAAGTCATACTTGTCGAGAAGCTCACGAACCTCAAGCTCAACCAGCTCGATCAGCTCTTCGTCGTCTACCATGTCACACTTGTTCAGGAATACAACAATTTTCGGAACACCTACCTGACGGGCAAGCAGAATATGCTCGCGGGTCTGAGGCATCGGACCGTCAGCAGCGCTCACTACCAGAACAGCACCGTCCATCTGCGCCGCGCCCGTGATCATGTTCTTGACATAATCAGCGTGACCCGGACAGTCAACATGTGCATAGTGACGTGTCTCTGACTCATACTCAACGTGAGCAGTCGCGATCGTAATACCGCGTTCGCGTTCTTCGGGAGCCTTGTCGATATCATCGAAAGACTGGTGAGTCGCAAGACCGCGCTTTGCCTGTACGTTCGTGATTCCACTCGTCAAAGTCGTTTTGCCATGGTCAACATGTCCGATAGTTCCCACATTTACATGTGGTTTGCTCCTCTCAAACTTTTCCTTGGCCATTGAATCCCCTTTGAAAAAATGAAAAACGATTGATATTATTCTTATAAAATGGAGCCCACAACCAGACTTGAACTGGTGACCTCATCCTTACCAAGGAGGCGCTCTACCTGCTGAGCTATGCGGGCCTATACGCTTTCAACATAAAAATCTTTGGAGCGGGAAACGAGACTCGAACTCGCAACTCTCACCTTGGAAGGGTGACACTCTACCAATTGAGTTATTCCCGCCCGGATCACATACATCGTACAGCCGAACAGCTGAGAGCAGTCGTGGCAGCAAAGAGACTCTTCCCGCCACGTAGAACGGCAATATACCAATTCTAACATTCAAAGTCAATTATTTTTTATGCTAACAATACGAAATACTCTGACGCAGATAAGGCCCCGCAGTATTCCAACTTTATTCGGTGGGGTATGGCGGATGGTAGTCAACATCGATTGTATCGATATCGAGCTGGCTGTCAAAGAGGTAGCGGTTCATGTTGCTCAGTATAGAACGGGTTTTCTCAACGCCATCACAGAACTGGGGTTCTGTTGCTATACTCACAATTCCTGCATGCTCTACAAGATTTTTAACAAGGTCGGTGGGACGGCAGTCATCATAGCGTGCTGATTGACAGTCCGTAAGGAATTCACCGCGGAAGAGCTCATCGTTATATGGCAGTGTGTATTTTTCCCATGCAAGGGTAAAATAATCCAGATCGATATCAAAGACAAGAGGATCGCCACCGGCAAATTCGCAACGCTCCTGACTCAGCTCAAGCGTTTCCCAGAGCCCGGCAGCTGCGGCAGCGTGGGAGACATCAGCTAAAGCGCCTTTATAGGAAATTTCGCTGACCGGACGGCCTAGATGGAAAATCCGGTGCGAATCACCACGGCAGTCTTTATGATCTCGACAGCAGTCTTCGCTTGCGCCGGACCCGCTTCCGAATTGAATCACATCGGAAATAAGCCCAAGCTCCATTCCTGCTATTATCCAGTCATCATCACGGGGGGAAAGGTGGAATTTCACGATATGAATGAGCTCATCGAATCCTTTCGGACGGCGTCTGAAAGTATCAAGGATTTTATTGTCGTCCTCGGGGACAAGCGAGTCGCGGTGACGGTCAAATGTCACAAGACGGACAGGCAGGGAAATGAGGCCCAGCTCAGCGGCACGGTAAATAACCGGCAGGGTCCAGCGATGGTCCCTGAAAACAATAGCCGGAGTATCAAACAGTGATTGCAGTTCATTGGGATAGAGTGCCGCTGCTGATTCCGGCATTGAAAATGTTGTCCTCACAGAAAACCCCATATAATAAACTCAGAAACAACTTAACAGCGACAACTCAATTATGGGCCTTAATAACATTGCCAGCACAGTTACCCCCCTCTCCCATCACAACGGAAACTTGTCACACGGCAAGTAAGGAAAAAGCTAAGCAGTACATTTGTAATATAGGGTAAACATAGCGCAGGTCAAGATAATGTCCACGGATACTTTCCGAATTGCTGCTCCCAGGTATATTCAGCATGAGCGGCTTTACGCGACCGGGCCTTGAACTTCAGAAGAGCATCCCTGTCCGCAATCATGCTGTTCAACGTGGCTGCGATACCATCCGGTGTGGCCTCGTCTATCATCATCCCTATCTCATGCGTGCTCACAGTTTGACGCAAAAACGGCAGATCGCTTGCTGCTATAGCAAGGCCCGCCATAGCATAGTCGAAAAGTTTGTTGGGCGAGGTGAAACGCATATTGAGGGTGACATCCCGAAACGGCATGATGCCAATATCATGCCCCTCAAGAATAGAAACGGCGTCTTCTCCAGGGAAACGTCCCAGAAAACGTACCTTGTCAGTGAGTCCGAGTGATTCCGAAAGAAGTTTAAGACTGTCCTCAAGCGGGCCAAAACCTGAAAATGTCAGCGTGGCGCCGTCGATTTTTTCAAAAGCCATCACAAGCTCGTCAAGCCCCCTGAAAGCCTGAAGTTTCCCCTGATATACCACGCGTACCGGCGCATGAAGGTTGAGAGAAACATCGTTACCGGCATTTTTATAAGGACAGTTCATCAGCACGGCAGGGGTTGCCGGCAAGTTGTAATCATTTTTGAGTGCATCGGCGATTAGTGGGTTGACAGTAACAACATAGTCAGATTTCCCAATCCCCCGGCGCTCTTCATTGCGTATCATCAAGTTTGTCGCGCTCCCATGCACACCGATGCCGGGCCAGTATTCGTGTGAATCGTAGAGTAGCTCTTTCACTGCACCGAGAGCTTTCAGCTCAGCACCCGCATGCAAGGTATCAAAATCATTGCAATGTACAAGATCGAAAGCCCCATCTCGAAATGCCTCAACCATCAGACGGTTAATTTTCATGTTACTCTTCATGAAATGGCGGAAATTGAGCGACAGCAGCGCATTTCTGAGGCCAGCCATGAATTTAGAAGACGGCACATCCTCATGCCCACGGCCAATCGCCCGCCCTACCCCGGGGTGCAGGGTGCTTTTCATCCAGTTGTAGAGACGCTTGATAAAGAATTCGCTCCGGTGAGGAAAACGCCTGATGATAAGTCCCTTATGCTCTTCAGAAGCAGGCCGCTCAGAGGGATTTGTACAGGCAACGGTCACACGAGCCCCACTGTCAGCAAGTGCTGTGCTGATACGGTAGACACGTGGATCTTCGAGAATTTCACCGATGAGAAGTACAAGGATTTGTTTCATGGGATGGCTCAATTATTTCAAGACAGGATTAATCCGAATTATTCATAAGATGATTGTGATTCTGAATATATGTGCGCAAATTCAGCTTATTATTAAAAAGAGATGCTGAAACAGGTTCAGCATGACGTGTTGCGGTGTCATCCTGAACCTGTTTCAGGATCTTTACTTCCTCTATATACGACAAAGTTTGTGAATGATTCAGGAATTAAGCATCATACTATAGTTATTTTTTCTGTTTGATAACGATTCCAGCGCCGGGATCAACATCATCCGGCTTGATAGTCAGGGTGTCATGCTCAACAGAGGACTCACCGCTGACTCCATCGATGGAGAATCTCATGGATGAGATGTTCTTCGCTGAAATTGAGAGCTCCATACCACGGGGAAGTTCCACACCGCGTATCCGCCACATGGTCTCGCCATATTCAAGGTTTTTCAGCACTGCCTCACGTTGACGCCACCACATGGCGATCTCGGCGCCGGTCATTGAATGGGCGTTATCCATTCTGAATCGCGCCAGAAGTGAGTGATAAAAACTGTTGAGCGCCGGAACCTCCATCTGATTCATATTGCCGGGATGGACAAGGGAACTGAACATGCCGCCCGCCGCTTTCGCATACAGATAGGCTTCGGTGACATGACGCATAATCGCCTCAGGGTCCTCGTCACGGTGGATGAAACAGGTGTCCATAAAGACCAGGGGAATTTCGACGAGCCCACCGGCATTATGCTGGCTGCTGAATGGGAAGAACGGGGAGGCCATACCGTTTCTGAAGCCTGCTTTATCGTTAAATCCAAGCGTGCTGTCGTAGAGAAGCCGGGCATCAGCCGCAGCCTCGAAACTTTGTTTACGGTTAAACATGAGGTAATGCTGACGGACACCTCTGAGGCGCTGCCCGAGCCGGCTTTCAAAAAAGTCGAGTTGACTTTTGAGCGCTGATACCTCAAGATGCGCACTTCGTGTTCCATGCAAGCCAATTTCGCAGCCATTATCGATCAATCGCCGTATCATGGCGGCAATTTCCGATGGTTTCCGGTGATAGACAGGGTCGAAATCGCGTTCGCGGACATTGTATTTCCCGCCATACGGTGCAAAAAACCACGTGGATTTGAAATCGCTTCCGTTCTCCATAAACAAAAGCTCGTCAAAATTCCAGTAAGGATCGCGGCCCTTCATCGCCTCAAAGATCGAGCTTACCGTGTTCTTGAGACGTTCGCTTTTCATACCCAACAGGGATTTCATCCCCAAAAGAATTTCATAGATCGAACGTTTATAGGTCCATTTCCGCACAACATCGACATCATGGCTCAAAAAGACCGCAAGAGGCGCAGATCCCGGCCAGCGTGGAATTGACAAGAGTGGCAGGCCCAGACGTCTGAAAGTATAGCGGATTGCGTTCTCGATGAGGTTGAAATGGAAAGATACCGCTGGTGCATAGGTAACACTGTCAGGCGGTGGCACTGGACGCCCGATTCTGTCTGTCTCATTTGATTTTTCAAGCTCTCCCGAAAGCACCCGAATGGTTGCCTTGATAAGGTCAGCGGTAAATAGAAGCACCAGAGAGTCACCAACTTTGCCCTTAAGCACAAGCGGCCCACCCTCAAAAGTCTTCACAAAACCGTCGAAACCATCGCGTTCTAAATTCTGCATTGTCGCAAGAATCGGCGCGCGTACCGTCATTGTTTCATAGCTGGACGGCCGTTCAGGAATGTTATCCGACTCCATACAGGGAATAGCGATAATCCCCCGGTAATGCTCACTGAGATCATGAATCATTGCTTCGGAAACATCACCATACACCAGCACAACCGGTGAACGAGCGCCATCGGTATAGAGCCCGATGGGAATACCCGCGTGGACACGGAAATTCCTCGTGAACAATGTCGCCGGGCCCAAAGTGGGCTGGGTGATTATCAAATCTATCATCGAAAAACCTTCCGAAACCGTGAATATGCACCAAGTGACAATCGTGCGAAGAGAGAGGAGTACCTTTCGCTAACATAATACGGTGTCAGCTCTCCAGCGAATCCTTTTTTAAAAAAGGCTATCGATTTTATGTTTGCACCAACCATGTCAAGCCGGGAATGTGTTTCGGAATAACGTTTAACTCCGTCCCAGAATAAGAGCGAAAAGGCCCCACTGGAATTCTCGCCGGGAAGTGATCCTGAAAGCCATGCATAGACTGTGTTGCTGTCACGAACCAGGATCATTGCGGACACCGTTTCACCCGACGCGTTTTTTACCGACCGCATTTCAGCCAGCCCATCTTTAAGTATACGCTCTGTCATCGTTTTCACCATCGCCGTAGGGAAAGGAAGCGCCTGCCCCCTGTCACCGTAAATATGCTCATAGAGAATGCCGAATGTGTCGACATCGACAGCATCACCAAGTGTGAGCGAGTCCTCAGCATTCCTGATGACAGTCCTGACACGCCGTTCGAGCATATCCCAAAGCGAATCAACATCCGTAATATCCATAACAAAGGTATAGCGGACAGTGTCACTGTAGCCCGCCCAGCTGAAAGGCCGGATGTCTGCCATTGCAGGGGAATGAACGAGGAAAACATGCTGGTATCTTTTTTCGAGCCATTGAATGACGGCAGATGCGCAGTCCAGATTGAAGCTTTGCGCTTCAGAGCTCCGTTTGCCCGGATCAGGCCGGTAATGGATACCGCAGTAGGGAGTCATTGCGGGTGAAGTAGCCTTTTTCACCGGTCCGCGCTCAATATGAACATAGGCGAGGCCCGCGACTAATTTCCCCGCGTCATATACGCCTATCATAGTAAGCTCGCCGCCCTGGGCATAAGCAGCCGCAGCAACCCATGCGCTCTGTGAGAATGCCGTTCCCTGCGGTGACAGAGCGGCAAAATCATCCCATACCGGGCGCTCATCAATTACAGCCACTTCAAGCTTCTTTGCCACCAGCAGAGCCTCCAAAAAATATGAGAAAATCGGAAAGACGGAGAATACCTGCCTGTCTTCCGAGAATGAGATAAGATAACGCAAATGCGGGTGCTGACAGGGCGAGTTTTGCGATGTCCCCCTGAACTGCCATCGACAGTGTGAACGCTATCAGGACAGCGAATCCGCCGGTAATCGCTATGGCTATGAGCTGCCTGAAGGGCACAAGATCAGAAAGTGACGCGCCTGTCTGTCTCAATATAACAACTATCAGGATGAAAACATGGAAATAAGTGGAAATCACTGTCGCCAAGGCAGGGCCGACATATCCTATGGTCATTGCCAGAACAATATTCAGCACAAGATTCAAAAGCAGCGCAAGAACAGCGGCGCGGAACACCGTTTGCGGTTTCCCGAGTGCAATGAGAATGATACCGTATGATGCGATTCTTAATGGCACGAGCATGAGATATATTCTGAACGGCAGAACAGCGCCCGCAAAATTTTCCCTGAACACAACGGTAATCAATAAGCCCGCAAAGACAAAGCAGTAGATAAAGAGCGGCCAGACTATTTTTGCGAGAAGCTTAAATGTAGTATTGACAAGGCGGATGAGCTTATCCATTTCCCCCTTGTGGTGAAAGCTGTTGAGCAACGGAGAAATCACACTGTAGACTGAGGCCACCAGAACAGCTATAAAGGGAATCTCAATCGCCCCTACAAAAAATACACCAAATGTTTCAGCGCCGAAAAATGAGGATACCACAAATTTATCCAGCCATCGGGAGACAATATCGACTGTCGTTGTCAGAATAATCGGAATAGCAAAAGTGAGCTGCGCCGGGATAGTGTTTTTTCCGCTAAAAATGCTTACAGGCCCGATTTCTCTTCGGATGGAGAAAAGCAGTATGAGCGTCAACAGGTATTTCAACGCCCCAAAAACGGCCATGGCGGTGAAGAGCTTCAGAGATGACACTCCGGCTGCATAATACCATGCCGTCAGGCCAAAAAGAAAGATGCCGTGAAATGTATTGAGCAGAAACACATAACTCGTTCGCTTGTAGGTGATAAAAACAGGGTCAGCGAATGAGGCCGCCACAAAAAAACCGCCAAATATTCCGAACATCCGCAACTGCTGAACAATTTCACGGTTTTGCTGGAGCCCCGCAAACAGAGGTGCAGCTGCCGCGAACAGGACTGCGGTAAAGAGCCCCGAGGCCAATAGCAGCCCAAAGGTCTGGCCCAAAAAGCGGGAGCGTTCAACACCGGAAAGACGCGGAATAAAATAGTAGACTGTTTCGGGAATGCCGAGGGTAAGAATGAGGAAAAGCGCATTGAAAATAAAGACCTGCTGAAACGCGCCGAATGATTCCGGGCCCATCGCACGTGCCAGGCCAATATTGAGGACAAAGAGGCTGGCGACATAGAGACTCCTGCCCATTGTCACGGCGCCTGCCCTGCCAAGTACTCCGTGCTCATCACTCACTCTTCATCGCCCTCACCGCGAGAAATGACTGACGTCCGAGAAGCCCGCAGAAACAGGCATCCATCATGCGCCACAGGCTGTATGGCAGGAATCCACTGAAACCGGAGATCCCCATTCTTTCTGCCGGGCGGCTCATAAAGGTCGAAAATGTTCTTACCTGTAATCCGGAGGCTTCAAACATACTTTCGAGTTTTTGCTTGTCAAATGAATTCAGATGAGCGTTGACAGGAGTTTTTTCGTTGCAGTGAATACAGAGTGTCTGCTCAATAGTTTCCCGGTAGGGAGTGGAAACCACTGCTATGCCGCCTGGCCTGAGTACTCGCGCCAGCTCAGCAAACGCGTCCAGGGGGCGGTCAAGGTGTTCGATAATTTCGCTGGCTATAACGGCGTCGAAAGACCCGTCTTTTAATGGCAGGCAGTAGATATCACCATTCAGAAATGTCACTCGTTTCCCAATGCTCTTCATGCGCACGGATGCCCGCTTTAGACTGTCATACCCAAGATCAACGGCGGTGACATCATGCCCCTGTGCTGCCAGCATTTCAGAAAGCCAACCTGATCCGCAGCCGGCATCAAGTACACGAAGCTTCTTCCGTCCCGAAAGCATACGGGCAAGTACGGTTAGGCGCCGTTTTTCAGCATGCCTGCGAAAAAAGCCCAGATCCTCCGGCATTGGCATGTCGTGAGCATCGAGGGTGTAATGTGCGGTATAATCGCCGTAGCTGTTCTGCATATGTCTCGTGTATTTTATGGCCGGGAGATGGCCCGTTGAGCAAGTGGAATGATATTACGCCAGATACGGTTCGAATGCGCCATCATCGTAAAGATCGAGTAATATCTGCACAATTTCAGGGTCGCTGGAATTACCCTTACTGTCCCGGATAATCGCCAGCGCTTTTTCACGGGGCATGGCCTTGCGATACACCCTGTCTGAAGTTATTGCGTCAAACACATCGGCGACTTGAAGAATCCTGCTCTCAAGCGGGATATCTTCACCGGAAATACCTTCAGGATAGCCATTGCCGTCAAAATGTTCATGGTGATGATAGATAATCCTGGCAATTGGCCTGAGAGCATCAATCGACTCAAGAATAAAACGTCCGATTACCGGATGCGCCTTAATTACTTCCATCTCCTCATCAGTCAGCCTGCCGGGTTTGTTGAGAATGCTGTCAGCGATGCCAATTTTCCCGACATCATGGAGGATACCGGCCATACGTACTTTTTCCAGCCTGTCTTCAGAGAAGTTCATCTTTTCGGCAATCATCACCGCGTAGCTCGTTACCATATTAGAATGGCCACCGGTATAATGATCACGTGAGTCAATTGCAGTCGCGAGCGCTTCAATGGTTTCACGGAACATCCGCTGCTGCGCCATATACAATTCTGCATTTTTTATCGAAACAGAGGCCTGATCGGTAATAGCTTCAAGGAGACTGATATCATCATCAACGATCTCACAGGAATCTCTGAACATAATCCCGCAAACACCAAGGACTTCCTTTTCATAACGGAGAGGGAGCAGGATCAGTGAGGATATTTGTTCCGTCGCACTGAATTTCTTGATTACGGGATCGCTGATCTCATCAATATTTCTAAAGCGGCGGGAATGGCCGCTTCTGACGACATCCCCAACAACACCATCAAAAAGACCAATGCTGTCAGGAAGCTCACCGTTAAATTTGACCCCTTCGGTAACAACCTTGTCCACCTGTTTCTTTTTTGGCATTGTCAGCCACATAATCCCGACAGTGTCGTGAAAAACCGAGGTTATTCTGAGCATTATGTTGGCAAGAAGCTGATCGAGATTCGTAATTGAGGTGGCGGATCTACTGATATCGTAGAGCACTGTCAGTCGCTCAACACGGTGGCTCAGCTCGTTATCAATAGCATGAACTTTTTTCTCAAGCAGGTTCCTGTGATACTCAAGTTCAGTATTCGCTTTGCTTAAATCATCAACGAGAAGTGTACGTTCGTTAAGAAGTTGTTTTCTCTCTATAGCACGCTTGATCGACTGAAATACAATCTGCATATTCTGGAAAGGTTTGAGAATATAATCGAAAACATCACGCTTAATAGCCTCGACCGCAGTGTTGACCGAGGCGAAACCGGTCATAAGGATGATCAGTGTTTCCGGCTGGATTTTCTCAACTTCACCAGCAAGAGTAAGACCGTCAATTTTCGGCATCATGATGTCAGTCAAAACAACATCGAAAGGCTCCTCGTTGATCAACTTGATAGCAGCCTCACCGTCTGACGCGGTTACAACTGTCAGACCATGATATTCAAGAAACATCTTTACGACATTTCTGATGCTCGCCTCGTCATCAACAACAAGAACACGCCCATCGATATTTTCGCGAACCACACTGTCTTCTCTCATATTCCTGTCATCCCGAATTAGTATGTTTGAACCGGTGACAAGCGCTCTGTCGAAACCGGTAAATACTATCGCGTCAAAATGAAGGTGGAACTATATACAGGCTTTTGCGGCACCCAGCGCTGCAATCAACAGGGCCATAACCGAGCCCAGAATGAACAGTGTTTTATATATCCAGTGCATACATTATCCGTTCTGAGCCGTGGTGAGTTCCTGTTATTATGATGATCTGACATACTAAAGTATAAGCAATATAACATGTGGGGAAGCAAAAATAAAACACTTTTACCAGAGGAGACAACAATAGGCACGGCATCAACAATTAAGAAACACTGCTGAAGGATTTCAGGTTATGTAAAGGGATTAAAAGAGTGACAGAGGCGTAATGATTATTTACACTAATACTTTCAGCACAACTTTCTTCAGTTGCTGCGTGTTAATAATAATAGGTTTGATCTTTTTCTTAAATCTGTTTTGTGTCAGAATGATGGTCGGCCTGTTGATATTCTCGTCATGAAGCTTGGCGACAACACCAATATAGCCGATAAGAGCGGGATCAAGGATATCGACAACCTTGATTGTCACGCCAACCGGATAATAGGGAACGACACTGAGCAGGGTTTTGACCACATCCCTGTTATAAACAGTACCAGCGTTGAGAATCATATGCTTTGCTGCCTGGATGGGGTCTTTTTCATCACTGTCATTTGGGTTGAAAGAGAGATTATCGAAGGCATTAGCCACACTGCAGATTTCTGCAAGCCTGAAAATATGGCCTTTCGTCGTTCGAACCACCGATTTTGTCGGCGGAATATTCTCACCTTTGAGGCCAAGAGGGAATCCGAGTCCATCCTGCTGCTCGTGATGCTGGTTGACAATCTGTGTTTCAAGCGGGGTTACACCGGGAGTATTACTCAGAATCATATAACCGAAGCTGGAATGTTCCTTATAGAGCTCTTTCGCCTTTGCAGGGTCTGAGCTTTCATTCATCTGCTGAATAACGATTTTTCCAATGTCATGGAGAAAAGATCCAAGGCCGAGGCTTAAGAGTTCCTTCTGGGAGAATCGGTACCGTCTGCCGAGCATAATGGCGAGCACTGAGGTATTGAGCGCATGATCAAGAAACAGTGTGTCCGCAGTCTTGATCATAACCGTATTCATGACCTTGGCGCCGGCAGCGGATATATCCTTGAGGATTTCTTCGACAATTTTTTTCATGTCGTAGGTAATATTCGTATCCCGCAAAGCACCGTCATCAAGCATATCTGACACTTTGGCAGCAGAAGCGGTCTTGAACTCCTTCTGGTTCTGAATATCAAATATCTTTCCGGCCAACTGAGAACGTGCCTCAAAGCCAACCTGCTCAGAGACAATTTCTTCGGGAACAACATCTTCCGTCCCCTCTTCCTGGACATAGATATGCGTATAGCCACGCTCGATGAGTTTCTTTTTCATCATTTGGCTGATACGAAAACCCGCACCAAGAAGCAGTTTACCATTCAACTGGTAAATAGACTTCCCAAGTACCATGTCCTCATCAATATCTTTCACTGCACACAGACGCAATATGCCTCCCTCAGCATATAATTTTTTTCCTAAATGGAATTTTTAATAATACCATGTCTAAGCGCAGCAGTCAAGACCAATCAATAGTCCCCGGATAAATCGGCGGGGTAATACTAACTTTTAATCTCTGAATACCGGTGTATTCCCCGCTGCCCGATAATACATTACAAGTACTTATTAATACATTTGATACGATCATTATCATGCTTTACTACATGAAAGCAAAACGAGGTCTTTTCGCTGTGATTTCAGCGAATCAATTGAAACCGGCCTCTTTGCAGAAAATAACGGCCCAAAAGGCACATATTCACTTTCAGCGCAGAACAGTATTGAGGCTGTCAATAAACGCGACGGCATCAAGCTCTGATGATATCCTGCTGACCTCATGTTTTGCGGCGGCGCTTTTCCAACGCTCAAAACTCTTGTCGAGGCTTTTTTTCCGGCTCACTCCTGGAACATCAAGCGCGAAAATAAGTTTTAACATATCAAGGCCCATGCGTTCCTTCGTGACAGAGTCCCGCACTCTTTCGTCAGTCAGCGAGCGTGCGGCAGCGCGTCCAAGAATACGATCGGCGTCATCAATCCATTTCGCCGTAATAAAAGTTTCGGGTGCAGCCATAACACCGACCTCAATGTTCGGCTTCATCGCCAGTGTCTGCACATGTTTGTAATAATCCATCATCGCGCTCCAGGCAGGACCATAAACCGCGCGCATCCACTCACGAACAAGACTGTCCCCGTCACGGTAGCGATCCCAGGCGAGCTCAGAAAGAAGCCATGTCCTGAGCTCATGACCTGCAACAAGAGCGCCCTCAAGCTCAGGAAGCCTGAACATACAGCCCTCAGCAAACTCAAAATGATAGACGCCAATTGAATTCATACTCTGCTTAAAATCAGGGAATGGCATGTGTGGATAGCGATGCGATCCAAGAGGATGCGACACAACTATGCCTGCATTAAGCGCACGCCAGCCCCTGAGGTGGCCGATAAATTCCATAGTCCTGATGTCGATGGATTCCTCGTAAGGTCTGAGCTGGTTGAGATCATCCGGCGCAAGACGGACCAAAAGCGAGGCATGCGGCTTTAGTGAAGCAGGCGGCTTTTCATTCGCCCCCGTTGCAGGAAACTCGAATTTGAGCCTGGGGTGGGCCTCAGCCAGACGTCCGGCAAGATCATTCAGCCAGGACAGCCCAAGCGCGCTTTGCGCACCTTCGCTATCCTTGAGACTAAGGCAATCGCCACACTCGCACAGCAGACTGTCAGGGAGCGCGATCCTGATTATATTGACGTCATGAGCATTCATCAGACGGGCTTCAATACTGTCAGCAGCGACAAGCACACTCATATGTGATGACAAACAGCGTGTGGCGGCGTCCCCGACCCTGATATCGCCAATAAGTGGAAATATTTCAGGATTATCCTCAAAATGACTTGCGGGAAGAAGCTCTGTCAGGCTGATATCAATCGGGGCATACAGCGGTTCACAATCGAGATTATTTTCAAGGTAGCCGTAGCCTGTGTTCAGCCTCAGACGGGCACGCCAGAGTTCATCAACTACGGCACCGCCAGCGCTGACATCACGATAGGTGAAGCAGGGAAGGTCATTGAGCTCGACATCTCCAAGATCAATGGTTTTGACACTCGGAAAGTGTGTAATCTCAGGAGTATACCAGCGAACTCCGATCTGGCGCAGAAGGTCATACACGGCATAAAGTGTCGCACGCGGTGTGGCACCGGCAACAATCAGGAGCTCCGGCTCTGAGTCACGGGTGCTTTTCATAATATAGCCCTGGTCACCGAGAAGCTGCATATCGGCAAAGGCGGCCTCAAAACGCTCATCTTCGATCCAGGCGCCGGCACCGATAAACACAGCTTGGCCACTCTCAGGAATCTGCTCAAAATCCATTGTACGCACCGGTATTTCCGCCCCGGTCATTTTCCGCACATGCCAGGCAAGCTCCTCTGCGGCAAAACGTTCAGCAGGATGAGCATCCTCAGTCAGCACGATGAAACATATGGGAAGGCCTTTCCTCACGAGCATAAATGATTCCGCCCGTGGCAGAAATAGTGCCGACGACAAGGTGAGCATACAGGCTATGAGTATATTTCGATGAAACACATTGCGACCTTTCAAAACATAATGAAAACCAATCCAACGATATAATGTCTTCTGATGCTAACATATATAACAGTATCACACATCCGCATTAAAAAAGCAAGCCAACTTAATACTGGCAGGCCCACTAAACAATTGCAAATTCACTTAAATTGACATGCCAACTTAAAAATAGCAGGCTCACTAAACAATTGCAAATTCACTTAAATTGACATGCCAACTTAAAAATAGCAGGCCCGCTAAATAATTGTAAATCCACATAAATTGACATGCTCACTAAAAAAGGAAAGCCCACTAAAAAAAGCAGACCCGCTTATATAAACGGGTCTGCCCTAAAAAATAATAGTATAATCTTATCTGAACTTAGCCAAACATTCTGATACCCTGATAGACGGTCACAAAGAGCGCAAATAAGAGGGTTGCACCGAGAATGAGGTTTCTGATCCAGCTCGCAGTATGTTCCTTGACATATTTTGTCTGATTCATAAAGAATATCAGAATAAACATGGAAATTGGAGTCAGCACAAGATTTCCAGCCATAGCGAGAATATTCTTAAGGATGGCCGGAAGCTGCCAGAACGGTGAAATCAGCGCTGGAACAGCAATCCAGAGTGCAAGCCATATACGGAAGGCTTTATTGTCTGCGGTGTATTTCCAGTCTTTACCCGAGAGATCAAGGGTGAAATAAACCATAAGCATGGCGACCGACACCATAGTCGTGAATCCGGCTGCAAGCAGGCCAAGTGAGAAAATCGGCGGTGCGATACTCTTCATGGCTGCAGGAAGCGCAGGTGCGATAACACGGCCTGCATCGAAAACTTTCTCAAACTGAGAGAAATGCGTAATCTGGCCATCAATAACAGTTGTATCCGTGTAGAAGCCATGCAGTGCTGTAGCGCCTGCGACAACAACCACAACAGAGAACAATCCCCATATAACACCGAAATTAATGATGTTTTTACGGAAAGTGGCCTTAACATCGGCAGCCTTGAAATTTGCATTCGAAGTGAAATAGCCGAAGGAGATGAAGACTGATGCAGGAAGCGCCTGGCCTGCGATACTCATGAGCTGAGTAAAGGAGCCACGGACACCGTCTGAACCGACAATTGCTACGTCCTGCGGCAGTTTCGGGACAAGTCCGCCGATAAGGCCGGCCCAGGTGGAAGGCTGCAAGAGGCCCTTAATGGCAACAATGACAAAACAACCGAGGATAAGCATCAAAAGCCAGGTCATGGTTTTGACGAGACGTTTGAATCCGCCAAAAAGAACAATCAGAAGTGAAAGAGCAGTCATAACGATTGTTACCGTAACGACACCAGTAGTCACAGCGCCGCCAGCAGGCATTTCTTTGCCGAACATGCCGTATGCACCAGCAACCATAACCGACATCTGCCCCATGTTGACCATGATGTTCAGCAGGAGCGTCGGCACAAACATAAACCATGCAAGTGCAGGGTGAAGCTCGGTTTTAATCATATCCATCATGCCGCGCCCGGTGATATTTCCGATACGGGAGGCTGAGTCATTGGCGATAACAACCATCGGGATGACATAGAGAGCCACCCAGAGAAGGTCGAAACCAAACCAGCAGCCCGCCATAAGTCTGGTCGAAACCGCGCCCGCGCCGATCATTCCCGCAGCCATAATAGCCGCCGGTCCGACAATATCCTTAAAGACGCGGGTGACAGGGTTGTCAGTCAGAATATTTGCCATAGTTGTCCCCTTTTTGCCCGCACCGGTTATGATGCGGATTAGTGTTATGTTAAATATAAAAATAATTTCCCATACTACAGTTTCATAAATGGTAACAGATTATGAGCCCGCTGTCAATGGTAGAGTCATCTTTTTATTAGGGATCACACAGATTTCTTGTCTTTGCGTGTAAAAACAATGAACAAGAAATCCCCCTTGTCACTACGTAACAATCCCCTGAGTAAGGAGGAAATTATTCCTGACAATGCATTGCTTAAATATCTAAAAGGCAGCACCAAAGCCATGCAGCATCTTTGGGCGTATATCCGGCGGGGTACATCAGACTAGAAAGCGGCGATTGCCGCCAGACTATAAACCGTCCACTGACGGTCAGTCGCGACGATAAATCACACCGAACTGGTTGTGAGCGACATAGCGTAGTCCGTAATGCTGCTGATCAACCTGGAGAAGCTCTCTGAAATCAGGGCGGTAGGACGCCTCAATCCCGCTATAGAGGACATATTCGATGTTATGCTTATCAAGATAAGACGCCAGCTCACGGAGAGAGTGAACATCAGGAGGAAACATGGTGGCTTCGAGCCCTGAGAAATAGGCTACATGTGGTTTACGGGCCAGAAGTTTCTGAGATTTGTCCGCCTCAATTTTGTCGAGAGCAAGACCAAGTTCTTTCAGTGACAACAGATAGAGTGGCTGCCTTTTCATATCAGCCACGACAATAGTCAGGGAGCTGTAGAGGAGTATCACTGTCAGGAACGCGACAACAGCTGTTCCGGGGAGTGCGATATGTTTGAGCCATGCAGCAGGGCGGTCAGCAACAAATGGCCAAATAGCAAGCGGGAGGTAAAAGACCAGCAAAAACATCGAGAAACGAGCGTTATAAAACACCAGTGTCAGGATAGCGAAATAAAAGGCTCCGAATGAGAAAAAGGCAACTTTGCGACGGTCGAGCCCTGCAAAAAAGAGCAGCGCAATCCCAGCGACAACAAAGAAGCCAAGCCGCCAGTCAAGCAATTCACGCATATCAGAATAAAAATGGCGATAGATATTTTGAGCGCTGTGAATGAAAAAATAGACCGGATCGTGGAGGACGATATCTCCGATGCTCTCAAACTGCTCAGGCAGAGCATCGGTCCAGTTTTCGTAGGAGCCTGTATCGCTGACATTACCGTAATACTCAAGCATAACATTCATATAGTTGTTATTATGCACTGGACTGCCCATAACGACAGCGTTAGGGACATACCACGGTAGGCCGGCAACGACAAAAACAAGCAGCCAGAGAGCGACACGTTTGAGACGTTCTTTGCGGTCACCCGTATCAATTGCCAAAAAGAGCATTGAACCCGCGGCGACAAAAGCGCCGTTATACCGTGTGAGAAATGCTGCTGCTGCAAAAATTGCAGAAAAGATAAGCCCTGTTTTCCCTTTGCCTTTCATGAGGAAAAGCATCGAGATTGCACAGAGAGCCATAAACGGCAGGTCAGACGCCGCCTGATAGGTGTATGACAGAAAGAGCGCATTCGCCATGATTGCGATGGTAACGATTATCCCGGCAAGACGATTGAACACTGTCGAAATGAGATGGTAGACTGCAACGAGAAATATCGCTCCTGAAAGCAGGTTTATCAGAAGCCCGGCGGTGAAAAAGTCTCTTACTATCAGAAAAACACCTGCAAGCATAATGGAATACACAGGGCCCTTCGCACCATAATAGATTGGTGAAAACTCCCCTGCGAGCAGTTTTTTCGCCTGTGGAACAAGTTCCACATAGAAATCAGTCTCAACACCCATGCCGCCGATAGTGTGATAGCGGAATGTCAGCCAGGCCATTACTATAAGGTAAAGCCCTGCGGCCACCCACGGAAACCAGACATGTATTCTGTCAGTGAGCGCCCGTGCATTATCCATCAGACTGCTTGTGTGCTGAATGGCCTGATCCGTTGCGTTCGTTTTTTTTCTTTTCTTCGCCGTGGTATCTCTCCCTTGGATAACTATCATCGATTCTATAGTTCTTGATTATTTACTATAGTACTACATCCAACAATCATAGTCAAGCCTGTCATTCCATTTTTAGCAATTCCACGCAATTCAATACAGCATAAATTTCCACAATCGCCGGATTGTTTGACTTTTGTTAGCTCGTGCAGTATATTCTTACCTTACACTTTATATCTATTTCATGGCAATAAAGACTTGTGAGTCTCTTTTCTTAAGCGGACTTAAAAACAAGACTATAATGAGGATGTCATCACTTTGGCTGAAAAAATGGAAAACACGGTGAAACTGAGCATTGTTATGCCGGTATTCAACGAAAAAAATACCATCCACGAGATCCTGAAGCAGGTTCGGGCAACCCCGTATGAGAAAGAGATAGTCATCGTTGACGACTTCTCAACGGACGGCACCCGAGAGATACTCAAGGGTATGGAGGATGATTCCGATCTGAACATCCTGTATCATCCAGAGAACCGTGGCAAAGGCGCTGCCTTAAGCACAGGCTTCAAAGAGGTCTCAGGGGACATCGTTATTGTGCAGGATGCCGATCTCGAATATAATCCTTCAGAATACGGCCAGCTTATCAAGCCGATTCTTGAGGGCAATGCTGATGTTGTCTTTGGCTCTCGTTTCCTCGGTGGCCCGAGGCGTGTCCTGTATTTCTGGCACACTGTTGGCAATCGCGCCCTCACCCTGCTGTCCAATATGATGACCGATCTTAACCTGACCGATATGGAAACCTGTTATAAGGTATACCGTCGTGAAGTACTTGAGAAAATCGACATCAAATCACGCCGTTTTGGTGTTGAACCGGAAGTCACCGCAAAAATCGCCCGTCTTGGTGTCAGTCTCTATGAAATCCCCATTTCCTACAACGGCCGCAAATACAGCGAAGGCAAAAAAATCGGCTGGAAAGACGGTGTCAATGCGTTCTTCACCATCATCCGCTTCCGGTTTTTTGACTGATATGTCAAAGGAAGAAATGGATATCGGAAAAGAAACGCTCCGGCGCATGGGGGCAGTAGACCGTTACAATGACTGGGTCATCGACCGTCTCATGCCCTGGGTTGGCGACAATGTTCTCGAAGTCGGCTCCGGAATCGGCAACATCTCCCGCTATTTTTTAGACAGAAAGCAACTCATCCTCACCGATATCCGCGATGACTATCTAAAACGCCTGAAAGAAACGTTCGGTGATAGAGACAACATCTCTATCTATCCCTATGACCTTGAAGGTTCCGGTAAACATCTCGTTGGCAAAGGTGTCGATACCGTTATCGCCCTCAACGTTTTAGAACATATCGACAACGATGTCGGCGCGCTTAAAGAGATCGCATCCATTCTCGTACCCGGTGGACGGATCATATTGCAGATTCCAGCACACAAGCTGCTCTACGGCACTCTCGACACCAATCTCGACCATTTCCGCAGATACTCTAACTCTGAGATCAAGCGTAAATTCAGCGACTGTGGATTTAAGACCGCCGCCTGTTTCAAGATTAACATGCCGGGAGCCGCCGGATGGTTTGTCTATTCAAGGCTGCTTAAGCACGAAATCCTTCCCAGCGGCCCGCTGGGGCTTTTCAATAAGCTGACCCCACTCTTTATGGCGCTTGAAAAAACGTTCCCGGTACCATTCGGCCTGTCAATTATCGCAGTCGGTGAAAAAATCGGCTGATCCCTCATTCTGGAGTTTTCATGGGCACAATAACCATTCTCGTCATAGCGATTGGCCTTGCGATGGATGCCTTCACGGTCTCAATCGCGACAGGAATCAAGCTCGGTTGTGTCACAGGACGCCAGACATTCCGCATGGCGTTTCATTTCGGCTTGTTCCAGTTCATGATGCCCATTATCGGCTGGTTTCTCGGGAAAGCGGTCGAAAGTTCAATCGCCGCATATGACCACTGGGTCGCCTTCGTTCTTC
>Ga0307988_1000330_pt1 | contig 34634 bp, 30 predicted proteins | sample EllFjometagen183_FD_203166 | JGI IMG/M metagenome (GOLD analysis project Ga0307988, IMG submission 203166) | Marine microbial communities from Ellis Fjord, Antarctic Ocean - #183 | ecosystem: Environmental > Aquatic > Marine > Unclassified | place: Southern Ocean | collected 2014-10-08 | reverse complement strand
GATTTACTAAAGTACTGTGAGCTAGATACTTTTGCAATGATTAAAATACTTGAGAAGATGGATTTAGTATTGGATAAATAAATAGATTATCCCTAAAACGGACTAACAAAATCCTTAAACAGAGGACTATTCATATCCTTTTCGGATAGAATGGGGTTAGTTACTTTCCAGTCGATGTTTAAATCGGGATCATTCCACAGGATACTACCTTCTGATTCTTTATTATACACATTAGTACATTTGTAAAAGAAAACGGTGCTATCTTCCAAAGTTACAAATCCATGAGCAAAGCCGGGAGGAATCCAATACATCCATTTGTTAGCATGATTAAGTTCAACAGCAACCCATTCACCATAAGTTGGTGATGCCTTTCTTAAATCAACAGCAACATCAAGTACAGCACCTTGCATAACTCTTACTAGTTTGCCTTGGGCAAATGGCGTTTTCTGGAAATGTAATCCCCTGAGTACACCTTTTGAAGACTTTGATTCGTTGTCTTGAACAAAATTTTGATCTATGCCATTTTGTAAAAAAATGTTTTTGTTGTATGATTCAAAAAAATAACCTCTGTTATCTTCAAAAACTTGTGGCTTTATAATGTAAAGATCTGGTATTTTAGTTTTTACTATTTCCATAACATATTGTTTTGTAAAAATATTTATTGCTAATAGTTTATTAAAATTTTATAACACACATATAATCAGTCACTTAAAAAACGCACATCAAATTGTTACTATACTTATATTCAACTATTTGCAACTTTGTGATTTTGCGAGAAACAAAAATAATGCGAACTATTGATTGCACTAACACAAAAATATAAAAAACCAGTTAGTAAATTACCAAAGCTTAGATTAAATATAAATTAGTTTTCGTCAAAAAATAAATATAATTGTATCACTATAAATTATATTTTTGTGTATAAATATATGGGCGAATCATGACTAAATCAGAAACAGATATTGAAAAGCAAGAAAGGCTTGATATATTGCGGCAGTATAAGCGGCTGATTGAAGTATGGGATACGCCTAAAGGTACGGAAGACCGGTGGCTTGTGCGTAAGGCTTTCAAAATGGCACTTGAGGCTCATAAAGGTGTGCGTCGAAAGTCAGGTGAGCCGTTTATACTACATCCAATTGAAGTAGCTATAATATCTGCCAAAGAAATGGGCTTAGGTCGTACATCCATAATTTCGGCATTATTACATGATACTGTTGAAGATACAAATGTTACACTTGATAGTATTAGAAGTATATTTGGCGAAGATGTTGCAAATATTATTGATGGACTAACTAAAATTGATAATATATCCTCAAGTAAAAGTACTGCACAAGCCGAAACCCTAAAAAAAATTATTTTTACACTAACTAGTGATGTCAGAGTTATTTTAATTAAGCTGGCAGATCGTTTGCATAATATGCGAACCCTTGGGAGTATGCCCAATAATAAGCAACTTAGGGTTGTTTCTGAAACTCAATATATTTATGCACCTCTTGCAAGTCGTTTGGGTCTTCACGCCATTAAAAGTGAGCTTGAAGAATTATCATTTAAATATAGTCAGCCCAAAATATATGAAGATATTGTTGGGAAAATTGCCAAGTCAAATGATACGCGAAATTTATTATTCAAGAATATAAGCAAAGCTTTAGCAATAGAATTAGAAAAAATTAACTGCGACTTTGAGATTAAGCTAAATCTTAAGACAGCCAATTCCATTTGGCAAAAGATTAAAAAACGAGGAGTTGCTTTTGAAAGTATATATAATAGCTACTCGATTGATATTATACTTGCTGCCAATCCAATAATTGAAAATCAGCTTTGTTGGTCAGCATATTCGGTTATAAGCGAGAAATATAAATCGAGTAGTAAACGCTTGCGCGATTGGCTAAGTACCCCTAAAACAAATGGATATAAAGCCATTCATGCTACAATTATGGACTCGTCAGGCAAATGGGTTGATATACATATACGAAGCACTCGAATGGATGAGATTGCTGACAAAGGATATGCAGCTTATTGGAAATATAAGAATGATGATAATATTGGAGCAAGTTTTGATACTTTGCTCAGTAGAATAAAGTTACACCTACAAGAAAATGTTGCCGGCGAGGATACTTTTGATTTTATTTTCGATCTAAAAAAAGATTTATTCTCAGAAGATATTCTTGTTTATACCCCACATGGTAAGGAAATTAGCCTGCCTGCAGGGTCTACAATCTTAGATTTTGCCTATACAATTCATACCGATTTGGGTAACCAATGTCTGGGAGGTTATATTAATACTAATGTTTATCCGTTAGGTCATAAACTTAAATCTGGTGATCAAATTAATGTTTGGACATCAGAAATGCAAAAACCCAATGAAGAGTGGTATCAATATGTTAATACGGCTACTGCAAAGTCTAAAATTTCAAAATATATAAAAAACGCAAGAAAAGAGTATAAAAAAATTGGTGAGGCTAAACTTGCAGACTATTTTAAACAGTTAGAAATTGAAAATACTAAGAGTAATGTTAATTTATTATTAGTTGGTAGTAAAGTAAATGGGCATATTGATTTGTTCTATTATATGGCTAAAGACACATTCGGTTTGAAGGAAATCAAGGAAATTATGATTCCCAGTGAAAGCCGTTTGGGATGGCTTACAAACTTTAAAATGCCATTTACTAAACCCAAAATAGTTTCACATTCTCACAATAATATTAAGGAAAGTTCTAGCGATATTTTTGATGACAAAGAATATATATCTGACTTTAAAAATCTTGAGTCTACAGTTTCAACCTGTTGTAACCCTATCCCCGGCGACAATGTCATTGGAATAGTTTTTCCCAACGAGCCAATTCAAATCCATCTTACTGATTGTCCAATTGCCATTAGGTTAATGTCGCAGCATGGTAAAAATATTGTAAAAGCAAAATGGAAGCATAAAGAAGGATTAATTTTTCTAGCTGGAATTAATATAAAAGCTATTGATAGCGTTGGCTTGATTAAGGAAATAATTACTCCAATTACCGAAGAATTTAATATAAATGTTAGATCCTTTAATCTTAAAAGTAGTGAGGGATTAGCAAGTATGGATATTACCGTTTATGTTACGAGTACCAAAGTGCTAAAAAATTTAATTGCAAAATTAAGAAAGATAAAATCTACTATAAAGGTATCACGCCTAGATAAAATATAGAGTTTATTTTTGTAAATGAATGATTCTAAATTCAAGTGCAACGCTTTTATTGACGCCTTCTTAAAGCCACTATTATTAACCTGAAGATAATCCCATTATAGTATCTCATTAAGATTATTTGAAATTTATTATTTTTATTTAAACCAAATAAGAAAAAAAATATTAATTTTACGCCAAAATATGCTAGGGCATGAAATTAAATAGTAAAAAAGACACATACGAATCTGTAAAAAAATTATTTACAGATCATCTGGAATCAAGAGGGCACAGAAAAACCCCCGAAAGGTACACAATATTAAAAGAAATTTATGCTACGGAAGGGCATTTTGATATTGAAACTTTATACATAAGGATGAAAAACAACAAGTATAGAGTAAGTAGAGCAACGTTATACAACACAATTGAACTGCTTTTAGATTGTACACTTGTTACAAAACATCAATTTGGAAATAATTGTGCACAATTTGAACGTTCGTTTAAATTTAAGCAACATGATCATTTTGTTTGTACTGATGATGGTAGAGTTCTTGAGTTTTGCGATCCTAGAATACAAGAGATTCAAAAATCTGTTGAAGAGCTGCTTGGTGTTGATGTTACCTATCATTCGCTTACCTTTTATGGAAAATGCAATAAGGAAGATGATGATGCTAAGGAAAGTTAGTAATATTTAATAACTTTTTTTTATAGACATATGCAATTTACTATCTTTGTAAAGATAACAAGCCCTGTTAACGCAGGGTTTTTTTAGGCGTTTTTGTAAATGATAATATTAGTAACATGTTGTATAACAGTGCTTTGTAGTTTATAAATTTCAAAAAATTAAATATTTTATTATGAAGGTTGATGTTCTATTAGGATTGCAATGGGGTGACGAAGGTAAAGGTAAAGTAGTTGATGTGTTAACTCCAAAATATGATATAATTGCACGGTTTCAAGGTGGTCCAAATGCAGGACATACCATTGAGTTTGATAATAAGAAATTTGTATTGCATACAATACCATCGGGTATTTTTAATAGTGATACCATAAATGTTATCGGGAATGGAGTAATTATAGATCCATATATCCTGCAAAAAGAAATGAATACATTGATAGCAAGTGGAATTAGTGTTAAAAAGAACTTACTTGTTTCTCGAAAAGCACATTTAATACTTCCAACACATCGTTTGCTTGATGCTGTTTATGAAAAAGCAAAAGGAGATAATAAAATTGGCTCTACTCTTAAAGGTATTGGTCCTTGCTACACCGATAAGGTAAGCAGAAATGGTATTAGAGTGGGGGATATTGAACATGTTAATTTTAGTAATCGTTATGCGAACGCTAGAAGTAGACACATTAAAATTATTGAGCAATACAATACTAATTATGAGAATATTAATATAGATGGCAAAAAATTTAATGATTATGAAAAGTTGTGGCACGAAGCACTTGAGGACCTTCGTTCATTAAAAAAAGTTAATAGTGAATATTACTTAAATAAGCAGCTTGAGGCAGGTAAAAGGATTTTGGCTGAAGGTGCTCAAGGTACTTTACTCGATATTGATTTTGGATCTTATCCTTTTGTTACATCATCAAATACTACAGCTGCAGGGGTATGTATTGGTCTTGGTATTGCACCAAAAAATATAGGCAATATTTATGGTATTTTTAAAGCATATTGTACAAGAGTTGGAAGCGGTCCATTTCCAACTGAGTTGTTTGATAATGATGGAAATGAACTCCGTAAGGTTGGTAATGAATTTGGCTCTACAACTGGAAGACCACGTCGTTGCGGTTGGCTCGACATCCCTGCTTTAAAATATGCTATAATGCTAAATGGCGTTACGGAGCTCATGATGATGAAAGCAGATGTTATGAACCAGTTTGAACAAATAAAAATTGCAACTAAATATAGTTATCAAGGTGAAATTACTGATGAAATACCATTTGATGATGTGGATGAGGCAGTAGTTCCAATATACTCTTCATTGCAGGGTTGGTGTGCCGAAATTTCTGAAAATTCTAACTATGAACAATTACCACTTGAGCTTAAAGATTATATTAAATATATCGAAGATAGCGTTGGGGTACCTATAAAGCTTTTTTCATATGGTCCCGATCGAAAAGAAACAATCTTAAGATAGCTTTCTGTTATTAGAGTTTCTGTATTGATTCATCCGATTGTTTGATACAAAATATATACTTTTGGAGCTAAATCAATTAATCTGGTATGTATGTGCAACAATGTGATTAATATACGTAATCTACTATTATCTTTTCTTTTTATTTATTCACCGTTTATTTACTCACAATGGAACCCAAATGCGGGTTTAATCGAGTCGTTAACTAAAACGGCAACGATAGAGGTAAGTTCAGGCGATAACAAAAAAGCTATTGTTGATGGTGATTTACTATCGTATTGGGAATCTACCTCACAATTGCCTAATATTTATATTACAAATAGTAACATGAATATATTTCTGGATAGTGAGAAATATATTGTGCCTGGCAATAATGATTGTGGAAATGCATTTGATGGAATTGTTTCATCAAAAACGGTGATTGATAATGGTAAAATTGATATTGAGTTTGTAAACCCAACCCATATTCATTATCTATCATTCAAATTGCACACATCTGATACTGTGTGGATTACAGTTATTACGGAAATTGAATTGCTGCGATTTAGTTACTTACCTTCAGGAAATTATAGCTTAACTGGATTTGAATTGCCAAACAAAGGAGATGTCGTATCAATAAAGCTAGAGAGTAGCACTTCGTTTGAAGTTTTTGAAATAGCCGGACTTTACACATTGCCAACTGAAGAAGTTGTTTTTGATTTAGGCAAAACTAAATCAATAGGATGGATAGGTAGCAGACATTATAATGGCAAGGGTGTAATATCAATTACAATTTTTGCTTCTCAAAACCGCATTGGTTGGAAGCAGATTGCCATAGCAAACCCAATGGCAACTGCTTATATATCACAGCTCATTAAGCCGGAAGTGCTTGCCAGATATATTAAAGTAAAATTTGTTTTATCTCCCAGGTTATATCAAAAAGCAAAATTATTGGAGTTTGATATTTATGATAAATATGGGCCATATGGAAAACCATACCCGACACATATTGCTAAAAACACATATTCCCAATCATTTGGAATTAACGCAATATGGGGTTGGGGTTATAGCGTATATTCAGATCAACTAGCAAATAAATTAGGTCCTGAAATGTATATTAGCGTTGCAAAACTTGCGCGTAATTACCATAGTATTGATTGGGATATTAACAAACCAATTGATAATCCCAATTATGTAAATATGGGTAATGGCAATGGAACTGCTGCAAAATCGTGGCTAAACTGGGATAGGGAGTATGATTTATGGAAACTATTAGGTTATAATATTGATGCGTGCATAATGTTTAATAATCAATTTTTTAGTGATACTCTATGGCGTGACACAAAAAAAGAAGCCAGAAATTATGGAAAGTATTTTGCTAGCCATTTTTCAACAAACAAGTCGTTAATAGCTGTAGCTGAAATTGGAAATGAGCCTTGGGAGTATTCAAAGCCAGTTTATCGTGATATATTGGCAGGAATGAGTGAGGGTCTTAAACAAAACTCCAGCAATTTTGTTGTATTACCATGTGCTATTCAAGCATTTTCTCCGGGTTCTGATTTGGAGAACTATATATCGAATTATTTGGACGCCTCAAACTCAACAAATATTGATGGTCTTAATACACATGTGTATTCATATATCTTTAATAATAATAATGAGAGGGTTGCTGTAAATCCTGAAGATAGACGCTCCGAAGTATGGTCAATATGTAATCTTAAGCGTTTTTCAGCAACAAACATGTCAAATAAACCAATATTTGTTACTGAATTTGGTTACGATAGTGATGGGGGAGGAGATGATTGCATCCATAGTGTTTGTGTGTCAGAATTTGAGCAAGCAATTTATGGTGTTCGAATGACGCTTATTCTTTATAGGTTGGGCGTAAGTCAGTTTTACTGGTATTATTTTGCTAACGTAAATTATAACTCAATTATGCATAATCGTTCTGGGTTAACTTCCTCATATGGTAAAGGAATGCAGAAGAAGTTATCTTTCAAATCTTTTGAATTGTTGCAAAAACTGTTAGGTAATTATTATTTTCATCATATAATAAAAGAGGATGATGATGCATACATTTATGCATATAGCGATAATCTTGGGAAAATTAAACGGATAATAGCATGGCAGCCAACAAGTGCTAATCATACCGAAAGTAGTTGGATTTCGTTTCCATTAAATGAAACAGTAGATAGTGCTGTTTTACTTGTAAATAATATTGATAAAAAGGAACAAGTATCTTATGTGAAAGGGGTTAATGAGCTTAAAATAAGTATTTCAGGAGTACCTGTAATTATTATTTTAAAGGATTAAAACATAAATTAACCGATATCGGTAAATAATTATACTAATATCGGTTAATTATATAAATAAATGCAACTATTTAGTGCCTTTAATAAAACTCCATATTTTTCAGATGGCTTTAAGAAGGCGTCAAGAACAAGGCTTGCGAAGCAACTAAAATCCAGGAGTTTACTTTTGTAAATGACTGGTTATAGTTGTAAGCATAACGCAGTTATTGACGTTTTCTTAGAGCCACTATTTAAGTACTGAATTAACAAGACCAGCAGCCTCTTCCAGTTGAATAGCTGAGTGAACTTTAAGTCCCGAAGCATCAATCAATTCTTTTCCTTCTTCAGCATTGGTACCTTGAAGTCTAACAATAATAGGTACATTAATGTCGCCAATGTTATTATAAGCATCAACAACACCTTGGGCAACTCTGTCGCAACGTACAATTCCGCCAAAAATATTCACAAGTATTGCCTCTACATTAGGGTCTTTTAGTATTATTCTAAATGCTTCTTCAACACGTTTTGCATCAGCAGTACCACCAACATCAAGGAAGTTTGCAGGATTTCCGCCAGACATTTTAATCATATCCATTGTAGCCATTGCAAGTCCGGCACCATTTACCATACATGCAACATTTCCGTCAAGTTTTACAAAATTTAAATCAAATTTACTTGCTTCAACTTCTGTAGCATCCTCTTCGCTTAGATCACGCATTTCGGCAATATCTTTATGGCGATAAAGTGCATTATTATCAATAGAAACTTTAGCATCTGCAGCAAATACTTTACCATCAGCAGCTTTAATAACGGGGTTTATTTCAAATAAACTTGCATCAGAACCAACATATGCTTTATAAAGGGCTGTAACAAATTTTGTCATTTCTTTAAATGCTACACCACTTAAACTAAGGTTAAAAGCAATACGACGTGCCTGAAAACCAGTAAGCCCAACTTTAGGGTCAATTAACTCAGTAAATATTTCTTCAGGAGTTTCTTCAGCAACTTGCTCAATATTCATACCTCCACGAGGCGAATACATAACCATATTTTGTCCTTTGTCGCGATTAAGGAGTATGCTCATGTAATACTCTTCAACATTATCAGGGCCAGGATAGTATATGTTTTGTTCAACAATAATTTTACTAACAAGCTTTCCCTCTTTTGAAGTTTGAGGAGTAACTAACATCATGCCCAGTATATCTTTGGCAAATGATTTTACTTCATCAAGTGATTTTGCAATTTTCACACCGCCACCTTTTCCTCGACCTCCGGCATGAATTTGTGCTTTCACAGCCCATTTATCAGAACCTGTTTTCTTCTGTATTTCTTTAGCAGCTTCTACTCCAGCTTCTGGCGATAACGCCACAATTCCGTAGGGTATGGCTACTCCAAATCCTTTAAGAATTTTTTTACCCTGATATTCGTGTAAGTTCATATTATGAATAATTAAAATGTACAATTTTCGGAGTCCAAAAGTACCACTTTTATGGTAAGTGATACAATTATTCACAACAATATTTAAAGTAATATGATATTTAGAATGACTTTTAAATTAATCTTATCTTTGTCCATTTAAATTGCACTTATGATTATTGCCGAGAACATAAAAAAATCATATGGAAACGTTGATGTACTAGTTGGCGTAAACTTAAAAATTGATAAAGGTGAAATTATTTCTATTGTAGGTAAATCTGGTGCAGGTAAGTCCACACTGCTTCAAATACTTGGTACAATAGAAAATATTGATAGCGGTAGCATACTCATTGATGGAGTTGATATTAAATCTTTAAAGGGAAAATCACTTGCTAATTTTAGGAATAGCAAGATTGGATTTATTTTTCAATTTCATCATTTATTGCCCGAATTTACTGCCTTAGAAAACATATGTATCCCTGCATTTATAGCTGGAAGAAGTAAAAAAGTTGTGGAAAAAGAAGCTTTTGAATTATTAAATTTTTTAAACTTAACGCATAGAGCTCAACATAAGCCGGATACATTGTCAGGTGGAGAGCAGCAGAGAGTTGCTATTGCTAGAGCACTTATTAATAACCCATCTATAATTCTTGCCGATGAGCCATCTGGAAATCTTGATTCAGCAGCATCAAACGAACTTCATAGTTTAATATTAAAGCTAAGAAGTGAATTTGGACAAACTTTTGTTATAGTTACCCATAATGATGAATTGGCAAATATGGCAGATAGAAAACTAATTATTGAAGATGGCATAATAAATGGATATAATGATTAAAAGAGTTTGCGTTAAAGCAATTATTTAGTGATTTAAATGTTTAATAGTAGATAATAGAAGTTGAATTTAGCGATTGAGAAAAAATATAATTGATGATAAAGGCAATCTTACATATAACAAAGTACAATGTTTTAAAAACGTTTATCGCATTGGCTATTTTTCTTTTCATGGGGTTAGCAGTTTTTGCACAACAAGCCACAACATATGATGAGGCAATTAAGTACGGTGATAAATTTTATAAAGAATCGGAGCTGCTTAACGCAAAAGGATATTATCAGTTAGCACTTAAGCTGAATCCAGGCGACGAATATGCTAAAAATAAAATCACAACCATTGTAAAAAAAATGAAATTGGCAATGGCAGCTGAAGATGAATATTATGATTTTATAGATGCTGCAGATGAACTATATGATAAGAATGAATTAGATCAAGCTGTTAAGCAATATCTAAAAGCATTAAAAATAATACCAAATGATGAATATGCATTAACAAAAATTCGTGAAATTAATGCATTTAAAAATGATGAAAAAGATAAAATTGAAGCCTATGATAAAGTAATGGCTGCCGGAAAAGTTTATGTTGTTGATAAAGATTACAATAATGCCATCACAAGCTTTACTGAAGCTGCCGGAATTTTTCCGGGTAAAGAAGCTCCTTTGGCAGAGTTAAGTAATGTTAATAGCCTTAAATACGATTATGAACAGCGAGAAATAGTTTTTAATGATAAATTAGATGAGGCTGCAAAATACCTTCTGATAAAGAATTATGTTGAAGCTCTTGTAATATATAAGGAAGCTGATAAAGTATTTCCTGAGAATGAAATAGCTAAAAAGAAGATTGTAGAGATATCAGTAAATGCCGATATTCAGAAAAAGTATAATAAGCAGATTGAAAAGGCAGATGAGTATTATATTTCAAAGGATTTTATTTCTGCTCGAAAGCAATATGTAATAGCAACCAATTTATGGCCTGAAAAAAATTATGCCAATGATATGATTGGACGAATTGATGAAAAGTTGGCAGAAGGCAGAAAAGATCTTGATAATAATTACAAATTATACGTTACACTTGGTGATAGCTTACTTGATATAAATGAATACTCGCAGGCTCTTGCGGAATATAACCTTGCTCTAAATTTAAAACCAAACGAAGCATATCCAAAATCCAAATTAGAAGAAATTGATGCTTATTTTGTAAATCAGAAAAAAGCTTTTGAAGCTAATTATGGTATTATGATTGAAAGTGCTGACAGTGCTTTTAATGCTGAATCATATATTGTTGCACAAGGAAAATACTTAACGGCTCTTGAAGTAAAGCCAGAAGACGAATACCCGCAAGAAAAACTTGATGAAATAGATAATATCTTACAGAAAGTAGCAGTAAAAAATAAGATTGATAAGCAGTATTATGATTTGATAAAACAAGCTGATAATCTTTATGCTACCGGTAACTATGAGCTTGCAACGCAAAAATACAGAGCAGCGCAGGCAATTAAGTCAATGGAAGATTATCCACAAACTAAAATAGATGCCATAACTATATTTTTGGCAGGTGTGGAAAAGCAAAGGCAAATTGACGAAAAATATAATGAACTTATTGTTGTGGCTGTTAGGCAATTTCAGAAAGATAATTTCACAGATGCGCGATTGTCATATTCAAACGCACTTGATTTAAAACCTATGGAAAGTATGCCACAACAACAGATTGTTAAGATTGACAGCTTAATTGTTGTTAGGTCAAATATGGCAAAAATTAAGGATCAATATAACACTTATATTACAGACGGAGATTCGTATAAGCAAAATGAAGAATATGCACTTGCCATCATTAAATATGATGAGGCACTTGCAATAATGCCTAATGATAAAATTGCACGCCAGAAAAAAATGGCTGTTGAAACAATTCAAATTAATCTACAAAAAGAAATTGACCGTAATAAGGCTTATGAAAATGCAATTACAAAAGGAGATAATTTATTTAACCTAGGTAGCTACGAACTTGCTCAAGTTGAGTTTGAGAAGGCTAGAACACTAAAAAGTGACAGTGATTACCCTAGAAAACGTATTCTAGATATTGCATCTGCACTTGAAAAACTTGAAGCCGAAAAAGAGCAGCGGTATTCAGAATCGGTTTCATCCGGAAATAGTTTTTTTGAATTGGGAAATTATGAAGATGCAGTTATTAAGTTTCAAGTAGCTAACAGTATTAAGCCTAATGAGAAGTATCCATTGCAAAAAATTGCTGAGTGTAATGGGTTCATTGCTGAAGAACTTAAATTGTTGTCAGCAGAATATGATGTGGCTATTGCAAATGCTGATAAACTATACGCTTCAAAAATATATGACAAGGCAATTGTTGCTTATAGAAAAGCAGAGAATATTAAACCGGATGAAGCTTACCCATCCGACATGATTGATAAAATAAGCAGATTTATTGAAGAAAATTCAATAGTTGACGTAATAAGCAGCCAAAAAGTAATAGTATTGGGCGCAACTGATAAACTTTCTTTCGAACCAATAAAAATGAGCATTAGAAAAAGTAACTACATCTTTCTTAAAGCTAAAAGCATATCAGGGAATCCTGTAAAAATTATTTTTAGTTATGGAAAAGATAATAGTAAAAATGGCGGCTTTGTTGTTCAAGTTAATGAAGATGAGGATTTTAATGATTATATAGTGCGTGTTGGAAATCAGTATAAATGGTTTGCCGAAGATAATAACTGGATCACTATTCATCCTGAAAATGGTGATGTTGAAATTATAATGCTTCGGATATCTAAAGGTCATTAGCATTGTTTTATTAACGATTTTACTATGAATGAAAGTAATAACATGGAAAAACAAGAAATACTGGAGCTAATCCAATCGATTAATAAGGAAATTAATAACACTGAGAACAGTATTGATTTGTTATACGAAAGAGCAGCGTTATTCACAAAATTGCAAGAACATAGTAAAGCTATAAACGATTATATTGCAATACTTGAAGTAAATCCTTCATATAAAGATGTTCCGGTAAAGCTTGATATGCTTAAAACCATTGTTAAATATGTGAATACTGATATCTACGCAAGTACCAATACTAATATGGATCCTTGGATGTAATTGCATCATAATATACTCAAAATAATTACTCCCTTCTTTTATAATTATCATGGAACAAAAAAAACAAATATTTTACCAAGATGCTAAAATTGTTTATACAACATCTGGCTTAGGTAAGGTTGTAGTACTGCTCCACGGATTTCTGGAGGATTTAACTATGTGGGATGAGTTTGTTGGCAAACTATCATATAATAATATGGTTATTTCAATTGATTTACCAGGGTTTGGCGCAAGTGGAATGATTAGCAATAATCATGGTATGCATATAATGGCAGATGTAGTTGCTGCAGTGATTGAGAACGAGGGTGTGAAAAAATGTACTATTGTAGGTCATTCAATGGGAGGCTATGTTGCTTTGGCTTTTGCAAATAACTTTGCAGATAAGCTTAGAGGTCTTGTCTTGTTCCATTCGCAAGCTGCTGCCGATGATAAAAATACTAAAGTTAATCGCGACAGAACAATCAAAATAGTAGAGAATAATCATGCTAAATTTATCAGTAGTTTTATTCCATCTTTATTTTCTGATGAAAATGCCATTAAATTCTCCTCCAAAATAATGCAGATTGTTGATAAATCGTTACTCATTTCAAATGAAGGTATTATTGCTGCCCTTGCTGGGATGCGTGATAGAGATGATTATCTGGAATTACTTACTCAATTGGAAATTCCTGTGCTTTTTATTGTTGGCAAAAAAGACTCAAGAATACCTCTAAACAAGATTTCCAAACAAATTGGTTTGCCTAAAATTTCAGAAAGTTTAATAATGGATAATGTTGGCCATATGGGTTTTATTGAAGCAAATGAGCTTACCTATAATGCTGTGGAAGGATTTTTGAAAAGATACTAAATCACATTTTATAATGAGCTTCCTCTTGATAAAAAACTATTGCTAGGTTCGTTTTTTACTTTGGAATATTCAATTGAGTCTGCTGCTCTTTTTAATCCATACGTTGTGCCACACCCCAATCAAAATAACACAAAAAAAGGAGAAAGGAAAGTTATTATTAGTTTTTTAAGCATGAAGCTCAATAGCATGAAATACAACTAGAATTATTTTGGGGCTTTCTTTAATAAGTAAATAGCTATTATCAAGAATATAAAATTAGGAACCCATGAGGCAATTAATGGAGAAAGGTTACTAAATGTGGAAAACACAGTTGAAATTTGAATTAGTAGAATATATGAAAATGTAAGACCAATTCCAACTCCAAGGTGCATACCAATACCGCCTCTTACTTTCCTGCTCGACAGTGCAACACCAATAATTGTAAGAATTATAATTGCAACAGGTCCCGAAGCTCGTTTGTGCTTTTCTATTTCAAACTTTTTATATGCTATCGAGCCTTTCTGTTTCTCAGATATTATGTATTCATTTAATTCATAATAATCCATTTCCTCAAATTCTTCTTTAACTTTATATAAATCCTTAGGCTTTAAAGAGAATGTTGTATCCAATTCAGCACCTTTTACCAAAGACTGTCCGGTGCTATCAAATGTTCTGATAAAATAGTTTTTAAGTATCCAACTATTATCTGCGGTATCCATAGTTATGCGATCTGCATTAAGTTTAAATATCAGTTTTTGTCCATCAAACTTTTCAAGTGAAAATTTGTAACCAATATTTTTCTTGCTATTATACGATTCAACAAAAACAAAAGTACTTGGGGCAATTTGAATATGGAGGTTTTTAGATTTATCTTTGATTAAATTTTCCATGTAGGCATTTTTAAATGCCCTTCTTTGTTCGTTTGTTTTTGGTATTAAAAAATTGCCAAGATAAAGTGAAAGGATTGCTAGAATTATTGCAGATATCATGTAGGGGTAAAGTAATCGCCAAAAACTTACTCCACTACTTAATATGGCAATTATCTCGCTGTCGCCAGCCATTTTGGAGGTGAAGAATATTACAGAAATAAAGGTGAATAAATAAATGAAAAGGTTAATAAAATATGGTATGAAATTTAGGTAATAATCAAAAATTATTGCTTTTAGAGGAGCTTCTTTCTGAATAAAGCTATCAAGATTTTCACTAATGTCAAAAATAATTACAATTAATATAAGTAGCGATATTGCATAAAAAAAAGTTCCCAAAAACTTTTTAATGATATATATGTCAATTATTTTTAGCATTTAATACCGTTATATTGTTGCAGTTTTATATTAAAACACATAAATAAAAAGTTAAAGCCTTTGCGATACCCTGGTTACCATTATTTTTTTCCACTCGGCAAAATCACCAGCAATAATGTGTTTCCGAGCCTCTCGTACTAACCATAGGTAAAAAGCAAGATTATGTTGGCTGGCAATCACTCCTGCAAGTATTTCTTTAGCAGCAAACAAATGTCTCAAATATGCTTTTGTGTAATTACGATCCACAAACGAGTCACCATATTCATCAATAAGACTAAAATCGTTTTTCCACTTTTCATTTTTCATGTTCAGGATACCATTTTTAGTAAACAGCATACCATTTCTTCCATTTCGTGTTGGCATTACACAATCAAACATATCAACGCCTAGTGCAATTCCTTCAAGAATATTTGCCGGAGTACCAACCCCCATCAAATAACGTGGTTTATCTTTTGGTAGTATACTACATACTAACTCGGTCATTTCGTACATTATTTCATGAGGTTCACCTACAGATAATCCACCAATTGCATTTCCGTCAGCTCCACAAGAAGCAATGTATTCTGCTGATTGAGTTCTTAAATCTCTATAAGTACTTCCTTGTACAATTGGAAATAAAGTTTGTTCGTAACCATATTTGGATTCAGTTTCACCAAATCGTGTAATACATCTATCCAGCCATCTATGAGTTATTCCCATTGAATTTTTTGCATAATTATAATCGCATGGATAAGGAGTGCACTCATCAAATGCCATCATGATGTCAGCTCCAATGCTTCGTTGAATATCAATTACATGTTCAGGGTTAAAATTATGACGAGAACCATCAATGTGTGATTGGAATATCACACCTTCTTCAGTAAGCTTTCGCCTATGCGCCAGAGAATACACTTGATATCCACCGCTATCCGTAAGTATTGGACCGTTCCAACTATTAAATTTATGTAATCCGCCTGCTTGTTCAATTATGTCCAATCCAGGACGTAAATAAAGATGGTAAGTATTGCCAAGAATAATTTCGGCATTAATATCATCTTTAACATTACTCATGTGAATACCTTTTACAGAACCTACGGTTCCAACAGGCATAAATATTGGGGTTTGTATATTGCCGTGATCTGTAGTTATATTACCGGCTCTTGCCGATGTACTTTGGTCAGTTATTTGTAGTTTAAAATCCATGTAATTTAAAATTTTGGCAAAGATACGTGAAATATGGAGTGAAAACAGTTTTAAATTTACTGATGAATAGCCATAAAATACGTACCATACAAGTTTTTTTTAGGTCATAATCACTAAAAAATCTTAGGGTACTTTTCAGGATTGTAATCGTGCATCATATTATACACTTCATCAAATAAATCTTCGGCATTTGGGTTCGAAAAGTAATCACCATCAGTGCTGTATGCCGCTCTGTGAGCTTTTGCAGTAAGTGTACGAGGCTGAGCATCAAGATGGTAATATGCTCCATGTTCCTCAACCACCAACTGCATCATGTAGGCAGTAGCACCTCCGGGTACATCTTCATCAAAAAATATAACCTTATTTGTTTTAGTGATAGATTTAGCAATTAACTTGTTTATATCAAATGGTATTAGGGTTTGTACGTCTATTAATTCAATACTAATATTAACATTCTTAAGCTGATTAGCAGCATCTTGAGCAATACGGATGCATGATCCATATGTAACAATGGTAACATCATTTCCTTCTAAAAGTATATCGGGAACCCCAATTGGAGTTTTAAATTTACCAATATTTTCGGGTTTCTTCTCGCGTAAACGATATCCGTTTAATGGCTCAATTATTAGCACTGGCTGATCCGATTCGAGGTAAGTATTATAAAAACCAGCTGCTTGTGTCATATTGTGAGGAACGGCAATATGCACACCTCTTATTGAGTTAATAACCATACTTAGTGGCGAACCCGAATGCCAAATACCTTCAAGGCGGTGACCACGCGTACTAATAATCATAGGTGCTTTTTGACCCCCATTGGTACGATAATGTGTTGTTGCTAGATCATCGCTAAGTACTTGTAAACCATACAGTAAATAGTCAAAATATTGAATTTCGGCAATGGGGCGTAACCCACGTAATGCCATGCCAAGACCTTGTCCAATTATGGTCGCTTCACGAATTCCTGTATCAAATATTCTATTTTCACCATGTTTTTCCTGAAGTCCTTCGTAGGTTTGGTTTACACCTCCAATTTTACCAACATCTTCGCCAAAAGCAACAACAAGAGGATTGTTTGTGAAAATATAATCAAAGTTGTCTCTCAGGATTTCTCTTCCAGGAAGATATTCAGGTTCTTTTGGATAAACAGGAGCAACACTCTCAATATTTGACGCCGAATAATTTGATTCGCTATATAAATGTGAGCTGTAACGGCGTTCATTTTCAGTCATTTCTGTTTTTAGCCACTCAGTAATATTTATTTTTAATGAATTGTGAGGATTACTACAACTATTGCAAATTAACCGTAGTATTTTGCGTGCTGATGAAATAATATCTTTATATATTGGCTCTCCAATTTTTCGGAGACTATCTTTAATTTCGTCTATTTCAGAAGTTTGTGCACAATTACAAGTAGTTATATTAACAAGGTTTAGAAACTCTTCTTTTTTAGCTATAATTGGCTTTAGGTAATTGTTCCAAGCGTTCTTTTTTGCTTGACGGGCTCTTTTAACTGCTTTCTTTTCAATATCATCAAGTTCCTTTTTGGATGCAATGTTTTCATCAATTATCCATTGACGCATTTTTGCTATTCCATCAATTTCATTTTCGCGATCAAGCTGATCTTTTGTTTTGTATCTTTCGTGTGAACCAGATGTTGAGTGACCTTGTGGTTGTGTACATTCTCGAATATGGAATAGTACTGGTACGTGTTCCTTTCTACAAACTGCAATTCCTTTTTTGTATAATTCAACTAAAGCAGCATAATTGTGGCAGTTTTCTCTAAAAATGTAAAAACCATTGGTGTCTTTTTCCTTTTCAAATCCCGAAAGTATCTCACTAATATTACTTTTTGTAGTTTGGTACTTATTTGATACTGAGATCCCCCAGCCATCATCCCAAACCGACATTGCTAGTGGTACTTGCATTACACCTGCTGCATTTATAGTTTCAAAAAAGTGTCCTTCGGAAGTTGAAGCATCGCCAATTGTACCAAAAGCTACTTCGTTACCTTTGTTGCTAAAGTTAGTAAATGAGTTAAGTTCTTTCGTTTCTTTAAATTGTTTTGACGCTAGTGCAAGACCAAGTAAGCGTGGCATTTGACTTGCTGTAGGGGAGGAGTCTGCCGAAGAGTTGGGTTGATCTGTAAGGTTTAACCAATTTCCATCATCATCTAAACTGCGAGTTGCGAAGTGATTATTCATTAATCTGCCGCCATTTGCAGGACTTGCTTTTGGATCGGTATCGCCATACAATTGTGCAAAAATTTCTTCTAGAGTCATCATACCTGTGGCAAGCATAAAAGTTTGGTCGCGGTAATAACCTGAACGCCAGTCACCTTTTTGAAACGACCGAGCCATTGCAAGTTGAGGAATTTCTTTTCCATCACCAAAAATACCAAATTTTGCTTTTCCGGTTAATACTTCCCGTCTACCTAATAGGCTAGCTTGGCGGCTTTCGTTTGCTATGCGGTAATCGTTAAGTATTTCTTTTTTTGTTAGACTAATTTTTTTCAATGGTATGATGATATTAGTTTATGATTTTAATTTTACAAAAGTAATTAAAATTGATTTTAAGTAAACACGAATTATTGGATGTTTTTCGTAACCATTATGACTATTAATGGAATACTTAATACAATCTAATTGATTGTAAATTAATGAGCTATGTTTTCAAAATACTGAAATTAGAAAACAAGTCTTTTTTTTAGGAATAACACGCTATATGTGGGCAATGAAGTAATATTCTTCATTACTATTAAAGTGCTTTTCAAATTCATTTAAATCTAGCACATTACCCTTATTGATATATGATTTTAGCAGAGATATTTTAAGTCCAACATCCTTTGTCAGTAAATTAAATATATCAACTGGTTTTGTCCCATAAAAATCACTTGCCCCCAAACCAAATTCAAAAACAACGATAGGTTTATATTTTTTTAATATTTGCACAGATCCTTGTAACACTCCAAGTTCAGCACCTTCAACATCTATTTTAATAAAATCGATTTTAAGATTGGATGGGATGACTTCATCTAGTTTTTTAAGTTCTACCTTAATTTCTTCAATCTCAGGATTATCTACGTCGTACTTACGTTTTTTTATCCCACTGTATGCAGGAGCATTTTTTACATATTGAAAAGTAGAGAAACCATTTTCATTGGCCAAAGCATAGGGTAATATTGTTGCTTTATTTTTGTATCTAACAATTAACTTGTCGAACAAATAGGGAAGGGGCTCAAACCCAAAATGTTTGCCCTTAATTGATTGCTGTAATATAATATCTAATATTTCTCCTTTATGACAGCCAATATCAATACAATTAGAATTTGAACTAATTGTACGTTTCATTATTAATTTGGTTAGTCTGTCATATTCCAGATTTTTGGTTAAATCCAGATGCAGTATATTTAAAGATGATCTTATTAAATTTTTGTAATCCATTAACAGGTTATTGTTTTAAAACTATTCTCATAAATAATGCGGCAAAAATAGTATAATCTTAAACAAGTCCTGTAAAACCAAAGAAAGCTAATGCTAATATTCCTGCAACAACAAGAGCAATTGGTACACCTTTCATATCTTTTGGAATTTCCATCATATCCATATGTTCGCGGATTCCTGCAAAAAGTACCATTGCTAATGTAAAACCGATGGCATTTGCAATAGCATAAACAACACCTTCAACAAGGTTAAAGTCTTTTTGAATTGTTAGAATAGCAACACCAAGTACTGCACAGTTAGTTGTAATTAAAGGTAAAAATACACCAAGTGCTGAATATAATGATGGACTTACTTTTTTTAAAATAATCTCAACCATCTGCACCAGCGATGCGATTACCAAAATAAATACGATTGTTTGCATAAAACCTAATCCAAAAGGATTAAGTACATAATATTGTATTATCCAAGTAACCATTGTTGCAAGCGTAAGTACAAAAAGTACTGCGCCACCCATACCTATGGATGTTGACAATTTTCCGGAAACACCCACAAAAGGACAAATTCCTAAAAATTGAGCTAGCACAATGTTACTAACAAATATTGACCCTATAATTATTACAATGTATTCCATATCAGTTAGTTTTACGCTTTGTTAAATTTATTTATAATTGCAATAAGGTAGCCTAGTACAATAAAAGCTCCTGGTGCGAGAATGAACACTAGCATTAAATCTCCTTCTATGAAATCAAAGCCAAATATACCGCCTGAGCCAAGTAACTCACGTACACCACCAAGTAGAGTAAGTGCAAATGCAAAACCAAGTCCCATTCCTAAGCCATCAATTATTGAAGCTCCAACACCATTTTTGGAAGCGAATGCCTCAGCACGTCCCAAAACAATACAGTTAACAACAATTAAAGGGATAAATAAACCCAAAGCATCAAATAATCCTGGCATATAAGCCTGCATTACTAATTCAACAACTGTTACAAATGATGCGATTATAATGATGAAAGAGGGAATCCTAACTTTATCAGGAATGACGTCTCTTACTAGCGAAACAACAAGGTTTGAACCAACTAGAACAAATGTTGTGGCTAATCCCATTCCCAGCCCATTTATAGCCGAAGTGGTTACTCCCAATGTTGGACATAGTCCAAGAAGTAGCACAAAAACAGGATTTTCTTTAATAAATCCTTTTGTAAAGTTTTTTAATTGACTCATAATTATTAATTTATTTATTTTTTTCAAACGACTTATATGCTCTGTCAACAGCATCGCAAAAAGCTCTTGAAGTAATTGTTGCCGCTGTAATTGCATCAACGTCACCTCCATCTTTAGTAACTTTAAGCTTATAACTACTTGGGTTTTTACCTTCAAACTGAACTGGGAAATCTGATTTCTTAACATCCATTTTATCACCTAACCCAGGGGTCTCTTTATGAGAAACAACTGCAGTATTATTAATTGTTCCATCTTTTAAAAAACCAACCATTAGCTCTATTTTACCACTAAAACCCTTCATGGTAAATGTTTTAATGGCAGTACCAATAACTTTATTGTCTTTAGACGCAATATAATACATAAGCGTATCGCTACTACCATCTCCCAGTGCAATCTTTACTGTTTGCAGTGTATCAAATTCAGGAAGAACAGTTTTTATTGCGGCTTCCAATTTCTTTTTCTTTGCTAAAGCAATTGGAGCTTTAGTAACAGTGTACACACTCCCTAAAGCAAGGGCAGCAATTGCCGATACAATAAATAGTGTAGTCACCATATTTATAAAATTTGATTCTCTTTTACTAGCCATTTTGAATTTATTATTTGCTATTAAAATATTATGCTTTTTAACTATTATGCTACTACTGTACCAAAGCGTTTAGGCTTAAAACCTTTGTTAATCAATGGAACTGTTGCATTCATTAATAGGATTGCGAATGATACACCTTCGGGATATGCTCCCCACATACGTATCAATATTGTTAGTAAACCAACACCGAATCCAAATACAAGCTGACCATTTTTTGTCATAGGTGATGTTACCATATCGGTAGCCATAAATATAGCACCAAGTAGCATACCACCTGTTAACATATGGAAAACTGGATCTGCATAATGTTCGGGATCAATACCCCAGAAAATACCTGAGAATATTGCAACAGTAAGTAACATTGAAACAGGAATATGCCAAGTAATAATTTTTTTCCAAAGCATGTAAACGCCACCAAGTATTAGTGCTAAAGCAGATACTTCACCCATGGAACCTCCCATGTCGCCCATTAATCCTTGAGTATAAGTAGGAAGTTGTGATTTTATTTCTGACATTGATTTGCCGGCATCAAGATTTTCTTTAAGGAATCCCAATGGAGTTGGGCCTGTAATTACATCAGCTAATCCATCAGTTATTGGAGATGGTTTAGGCCATGATGTCATTTGAACTGGAAATGAAACTAGTAGAAAAACCCTTGCTACAAGTGCAGGGTTGAATACGTTTTTACCTAATCCGCCAAACGACATCTTTGCCATTCCAATTGCAACTAAAGCACCAATAATTATTATCCAACTTGGTAAGTTAGATGGCAGGTTGAGTGCAAGTAATATCGCTGTTACCAATGCCGAACCATCATTTATAGTTAGTGGCCCTTTAATTAAATATTTTTGAATAACCCATTCAAAAAATATGCTTGCTGCAATTGCAATTACAAAAACTCTAATAGCATCAACACCAAAAAAATAAATTGAAAATAATATTGTAGGTACCATAGCAATTACAACACCGTACATTATTTTCTTGGTGGAGTCGTCCCCGTGAATGTGGGGTGATCCTGAAACCGTGAATTTATCCATTTTATAATTTATTATATATAATTTATAATTGATAATTTATTATTAAATCGTCAATACTTAATTATTACCTCCTGCTGTTTTTCTTGAAGCCATAAAAATTGCTGTTAGCTCCGACGACTCTTTAAGAAGAGGAAATAAAAGTTCATTTTTAATTAATTTTTCATCAATAATAAACTCAATCCAAAAGTTAGATTCATCTGCTTCTTCAATAACAATACTTAATTTAGCAATAAAGCTTTTTTTTGATTGAGCAACACACGTGGCTCTATAATTAGCAGCAACAGAAGTTGAACATCTTATTAACTGACCTTGTAAATGCCATCCCAATTTATTATCGGGCAATTCCGAGGCAAGTCTAACACAGTTGTGTGCAAACACCTTAGTCCTCTTTTTTAAATCCTCTTTATTCATGTTTAAATTCTCAATAACCAATAGTCAATAATCAATAATCAATAATCAATAATCAATAGTCAATTCTCAACAGTCAATTACTTTCTGTTTCTCATTATACTACCAACTTTCATTTTACCCAAACGAAGATAATCTAACAATGGAATTGTAGCAGGGCAAGCATATTGGCATGATCCACATTCTATACAATCCATAATAGATTCATTTTCTGCCATTTCAAAATTTCCTAGTTTAGCAGCTCTGGATAGTAAATATGGCTCAAGTCCCATGGGGCAAACATATGTACACTTTGAACATCTGATACAAGAATTTTCCGCAGCACGTGTGGATTCTTCTTTTTTCATTAATAATAGTCCGGATGATCCTTTAACAATAGGGATGTCCAATGAGGTAATAGCTTTGCCCATCATTGGTCCTCCACCTATTATTTTACCAGTATCTTCGGGTAATCCTTCTGCAGCTTCAATTAGCTGACTTATTGGAGTACCAATACGTGCTAAAAAGTTTGATGGTTTTTTAACAGCTTTTCCGGTAACTGTAACAACTCTCTCAAAAAGAGGTTTGTTTTTTTGTACTGCTTCGTAAACTGCAAATGCAGTACCAACATTTTGTACAACGCATCCAACTTCAATTGGAAGTTTTCCCGATGGCACTTCTCTGTTTACAGAAGCTTTAATTAATTGTTTTTCACCACCTTGTGGGTATTGAACCTTTAGAGGCTGAACCTCAATTCCATCATATGACTTTACAAGTTCAGTTATATGATTGATAGCATCAGGTTTGTTGTTTTCTATTCCAATAAAGGCCTTTTTAACATTAAGAGCGTTCATCAATATGCGAACACCAATAACAATTTCCTGACCTTTTTCGAGCATTAGTCGGTGATCAGCAGTAAGGTATGGTTCGCATTCAACACCATTAATTAATAGATATTCAGCAGTTTTACCTGGAGGGGGCATAAGTTTTACATAGGTAGGAAATGTTGCTCCTCCCATGCCAACTATGCCACAACTTTTTATTCTATCAACTATTTCTTTAGAGTTGAGCTTTATTTCACTCTCAATTTTTTCTGAAGTATCAATAGTATCATCCCATTCGTCACCATCTACATTAATAATAATGGCAGGTCGTTTATATCCCGAACCATCAATGGCATTATCAATTTTGAAAACCTTGCCTGAAACTGGTGAGTGTATTGGTGTTGAGATAAAACCACCTGCTTCAGCCAGTAGTTGACCTACTTTAACCATGTCGCCCTTTTTTACGATAGGCTTTGATGGAGCTCCCAGATTTTGACCCAATGGCACAATTGCCTGTTTGGGAACCGGAATGGTTTCAATTGGTGCATTTGAGGATAATTTATCCTCTGCGGGATGAATTCCTCCTAATGCAAATGTTCGTAATATTCCCATTTTTATTGGATTTATTCTTTGTTATCTTTATTGTCAATTGGCTTTTTAGTAACAACTGTTTTTGTTATCACTGGTTCTTTGCCAATTTTATTATCTGCGATTGTTTCTTTTGAATCACTTTTTACGACAGTTTTGTCAACAACAGGTTTGCGTGTTATTGAACTATCAGCAGCCGGTGCTACAATTTTTGGTTTTTCAGCTTTTGGTTTGCGAGGTCTGAAATTTATTTCATGAATTGCATTTGTAGGACAAACTTCAACACATTTACGGCAAAGTGTACAATTATCAAAGTTTATATATGCGAGGAAGCTGGTTATAGTGATAGCATCAAAATTACATACCTTTTCGCATTTTCCACAACCAATACATGCTACTGAACAGTTTTTCTTTGCTGGTGCTCCTTTTTCTTTGTTTACACAAGAAACAAATATTCGTTTTTCTTTTGGGCCACGTTTTCTAAGCTCAATAATATCTCTGGGACATGCAACAACACATGCTCCACAAGCTGTACATTTGTCGTTTACAACAGGTAACCCTGTTTCCGAGTCCATGTGTATAGCATCAAAATCACATACGTCAACACAATCGCCTAATCCTAAACAACTGAACTGACAACCACCTTCGCCACCATAAAGTGCGTGGGCAAATGAACATGATGTTGCACCTTCAAATTTTACTTTAGCTGGTGAGTTAGTATGAGAGCCATTACATCTTATTACAGCAATTAATGGATCCTTGGCTTCTATTTCAAGTCCAAGAATTTTACCAACTAACTGTCCAACTTCATTTCCGCCAACCGGACAATTTAATCCCTCAAGGTGTCCGTTTTCTTTAGCTGACTTCACCGTTGCTTCTGCATAAGCTCTACAACCAGGGAAACCACAACCTCCACAATTGGCAGAAGGCAAAGCATCTTCAACTTCATCAATCTTGGGGTCTTCAAACACTTTAAATTTATTGGCAATAAAATACAGAATAATGGCTGCTATTAAGCCAAGTCCGCCAAGCGCAATTATTGCAATTACTATTATATTATCCACCGTAATCCGTTTTTATAAGTAGTTCTATTTTCAAAAAATACAAAAGTATAATATTTAGATTTACGACATATAAAACAGGTTGTAATTGATAACTATCATAAGTTATACATTATCAGTACGATAGCAATTATGAAGTTAATGATAAACTTAAATATACTGTGTAATAGTCTGATAATAAGATTGTTAAAATAGTAGTGTAGAATTATTATAAACTAAGGATTTTATCCAATTTATATAGCTTCTATTTTACAAAAACTATGCTCTTATATTGTACGTAAATCTTGTGCTGAGATAATTTCGTAAAAAATATAATGCAGAATAGTAGGGGATAAGTAATAATAATGAAAATACGCCTGCCAAGCCCTGGTCTAATCCCATGTTGATAAATAAAATTAATCCTAAAAATAATACCAAGAATGGAAAAACATAACCGAGTAATACTGCCCATGTTCCTAATGATTGACTCATCTCGATGGTTATCATCTGCCCAACTCTATACTTATCTGTATTCTGAGTTGTAACTTTTACTACCTTTTCTTCAACATCACTAACTGTACAAGCTCCTTTTACTTCGCACGACGCACAACCTGAAGTAACCATAATTGCAACTTCTACTTTGTTGAGTTCAACGTTTTTAATAATGCCTGGATGTGTTACTATTTTATTTTTCAATGTAAGTGTATAATATTAATAAGGTGTGCAAAAGTAAATAAAAAGGCCAGTGCAACTCTTAATCGTTTAAATACTCATCAATGGGTAGACAAGAACATAAATTCCTATCGCCAAAAGCATCATCAATTTTAGAGACTGGAGTGAAATATTTGTTATCGCGAATCCAACTAAGCGGATAGGCTGCTTTTTCGCGATTGTATGGCATATCCCAATTATCTGATATTAGTACTTCAGCAGTATGGGGAGCATTTACAACTAAATTGTTTTTCTTGTCAGCTTTACCCTCTTCTACTTCTCTAATTTCTTGTCTAATGGACTTCATTGCCTCAATAAAATAGTTCATTTCCATCAGTGGCTCACTCTCAGTTGGTTCAACCATTAATGTTCCATGTACAGGAAATGCAACTGTAGGTGCATGAAAACCATAATCCATCAAGCGTTTTGCAATGTCAACTACCTGAATACCTGCGGATTTACTAAATAAATTACAGTCTAGTATCATCTCATGACCAACTTTTCCATTATCTCCACGGTATAAAATTGGATAATAATCCTTTAGCTCATTCATCATATAATTTGCATTTAGAATGGCCATTTTAGTTACATCCAGAAGTCCTTTGGATCCAAGAAGTTTTAGATATCCGTATGAAATTAGTAAAACAAGGGCACTGCCAAATGGTGCTGACGAAACAGAAGGTTTATTATGTTCACCTTTAATTGGCGACATAATATGACCAGGTAAAAATGGAACAAGATGCTCTGCAACACCTATTGGACCCACGCCAGGACCACCACCACCATGGGGTATGGCAAATGTTTTGTGTAAATTAAGATGGCAAACATCAGCTCCAATAAATCCAGGATTTGTTAGTCCTACTTGAGCATTCATATTTGCTCCATCCATATAAACTTGTCCGCCATTATCATGAACTATATTAATAATTTCCTTAATTCCTTCTTCAAAAACACCATGTGTTGATGGGTAAGTAATCATTATTGCAGCAAGTTCATCTTTATATTTCTCAGACTTTAGTCTTAGGTCATCTATATCAACATTACCATTATCTGCAGTTTTTATAACCACAACATTATAACCTGCTACAATTGCACTTGCCGGATTTGTACCATGCGCCGAGGCAGGAATTAAACAAATATTCCTATGTGATTGTCCAATACTTTTTTGATACTCACTGATGGCTAATAATCCTGTATATTCTCCAGCTGCTCCTGAATTTGGCTGAAAAGAAATTTTGGAAAATCCAGTTACCTCACATAAAATGTTGTTCATATCTTCAATAATGTCCAAATAGCCTTTAGCTTGATTAATAGGGACAAAAGGATGAATGTCAGTAAATTCGGGCCAACTAATTGGCATGAGCTCTGAAACGGCGTTTAGTTTCATAGTACATGAACCCAACGGAATCATTGTACGGTTAAGCGCAAGGTCTTTATTCTCAAGCTTTTTCATGTATCGCATCATTTCGGTTTCAGAATGATAACTATCAAAAGCTTTATGCATCATGAAATTAGATGTTCTTTTTAACTCATTTGGAATATACTCCATAACGGATTCCGAACTCTCGTTTGAAAAGCTAAGCTCAAATTTATCAACACCAGCAGCTTTGGCAAAAATAGCAGTTAATGTGGCCACATCATTTTCATTAGTTGTTTCGTCGATGCTTATGCCAACATGCTTATTATCAGCAAAGTATCTTAAGTTAATATCATGACCTAATGCTATTGTTTTAAGATTGTCAATACTGACATTATTGGGAACTTCGATGTAAATAGTGTCAAAAAAGAAATTATTTTGTTGTTTATATCCTAATTTTTCAATTGATTTTGTAAACGCAACTGTTAGAGAATGGATTTTTAGAGCTATATTTTTTAAGCCATTTTTACCATGATACATAGTGAAAAAACCTGCCATTATTGCTAGCAAAGCCTGCGCAGTACAAATATTTGATGTTGCTCGTTCACGTTTAATATGTTGCTCACGCGTTTGCAATGCCATGCGTAAAGCTCTATTTCCATTTTTATCTTTTGAAATTCCAATAATTCTACCTGGAATATTACGTTTGTACTTTTCTGTAGTTGCAAAAAAGGCAGCATGTGGACCACCAAAACCCAAAGGTACACCCATTCGCTGCGAAGAACCAAAAACTACATCAGCACCCCACTCGCCCGGAGGTGCTAGTAAGGTTAAGCTTAGTAAATCGGTAGCAACTGCGATGGGAATATTGTTTTCTTTGGCTTTATTAACAATGGTTTCATAATTAGGGATATTACCTAACTGGTCAGGGTATTGAATCATACACCCAAATATATCATCTGTTGCTTCAAATTTATTGCACGAAATAATTTTTAAAACTATATCTTTTGATTCGGCTCGTGTTTTAAGTATAGCTAGTGTTTGTGGAAACATATTCTCACTTACTAAAAATACATTTGCATTATTTTTAACTAACGCACGTGGGCGCGAATTGTAAAACATTAACATTGCCTCGGCTGCAGCAGTACCTTCATCAAGTAGTGATGAATTAGCAATTGGCATTGCCGTAAGGTCTGACACCATTGTTTGGAAATTTAAAAGTGCTTCCAATCGTCCCTGCGATATTTCTGCTTGATACGGGGTGTATGATGTATACCAACCCGGATTTTCAAAAACATTTCGGAGAATAACGGGAGGTACAATTGTATTATAGTATCCCATGCCAATGTACGACTTGAATATTTTGTTTTTCTGAGCAAGTTTTCTGATATGCTTTAGATATTCGTATTCACTCATACCTTCCTCAATATCAAGCTTGTGATCTAATCTAATATCTTTTGGAATAGTTTGGTCTATTAACTCTTCTACAGAATTTATTCCCATGCGGGATAACATATTTTCCACATCACTATCGGATGGACCGTTATGTCTATTTACAAAGTTTCTTGCATTCATTGCAGTACCGTTTATAATTGTATTAAATAATTTATTAATCAGGTGCAAAAGTATAAATCTTATTATAATAATCCATTAATATGATTATTATTGTTATAAAATTAACATGTGTTTTGGGTTAAGCAAAAAGAATAATATTTTTTATTTTAGATAGCAGTTAATAATCTTGTATTTAGGTTAATATTTAGATATGAAATACTCCATTTATTTACTGTGAAGTTTTACTTGAATAATTTGTACTATTTCCATTGGTTTTAAATAACCCGAGAATTACCCATGAGTAGTATGTCAATTTCTTCTTTTTCTGTAAGGTCATATAGAGCATTCCACCTAGCGTAAATAAATTGATGGTTCGAATCAAGGGGGTTCCATGCCTCAATCAGTTCAACTCGAAATAGTATTGCTATCAATATAAATGAAATTGCGGTAAATTTTAATATAAATTTTCTCATTAGATTAAAATTGAAAATATATAAATGACGAATCAGCAAGTTTAGACCCATAGGCACCAAAATAAATAATAGCCAATGGAAACAATAAATAAATATGTGAATGGTTTTGTTAAACCAAAAAGTAGTGTTTTTAAAAGCATTGTATTTGCTGCTTCAAAATATTTGTATACTTTTATCGCATAAAAACAGGTATATTTTTACATAAAGTATAGCAATGGGTAAAATTTTTGTAGTTGATGACGATAAAGATATTCGAAGTGTTTTTAAACGTGCTTTTGAAAATGCTGGTCATGAAGTAATTGTTGCAAAAGATGGTAGAGTAGGAGAGCAAATGTACAATAAACATAAACCTGATATTGTTATTATTGACATAATAATGCCTGATTAAGAAGGAATTGAAACTATTTTAAATTTAAAGGCTTCTGATAATAATGTTAAGATTATTGCAGTATCGGATGGCGGAATGGGAGGTGCTAACAGCTATTTAGATAATGCTTTAAAATTTGGAGCCATGGCTGTTTTTGAAAAACCAATTAATCATAATAATCTTATTGATAAAATAAATCTACTTTTGCAAACCTAATTTTTTAAAAAACTACCATTACTTATGAGGACAATATCAAGACTTATTTATTTTATTATTGGATGGAAATGTGAGGGAGATGTCCCAAAAGACATTACAAAAGCTATTTTTTTACTTGCGCCACATACAAGTAATATTGATTTCTATGTTGGTCGTCTTTATTGCTGGATAAAAGGGATTCCCATTAAATTATTAATTAAAAAGGAAGCTTTTGATGGCCCTTTAGGTTGGCTACTTAAAAAAGCCGGTGGAATACCTGTTGATAGAAGTAGAGCAACAAGTAAAGTTATTCAAGTTGCAAATATGTTTGAAGAGTACGATCCGATGTTACTTGGAATTGCTCCCGAAGGTACAAGAAAGCTTGCCAAACGATGGAAAATGGGTTTCTATCACATTGCTGTGCAGGCAAATGTACCAATATTGTTATCGTATTTTGATTATAAGCGTAAAGTTGCAGGTGTCGGACCTCCATTTTATCCAACAGGAGATGCTGAAAAGGATATGAAATACATTGAGGATTTTTATCGTGACATAACTGCTAAATTTCCAGAACAATTTAACTTAAGTCCGATGTATAATAATTCTGAAAAGTCTAAATAATTTTGGCTCTATGTTGTTTATAGTGGTTTAGTTTAATGCCAAATCAGATGAATCTTTCTGCGGGCTGTTATGCTTAAATCTTAAATTTATTTAAAATCACGTTGGTAATTGAGTTTTTTTGTTATATTTACCACCTCATTACGATGTATTTATATAGCAGTGAAGCATAGCAGTTGATTATTTATGTTTGCTGTTATGCTATTTTACGTTAATGGGTATTTTTAAAAACAATAGCAACTTAGTTGCACTAATTATAATTATGGGAAGACCTCCAACAAGACCGAAAGCATTAAGAGATGGGTTTTACATTGAAACCCGAAATAAAGGTTCCAAATCAGGAATTAAATTACGTAGAGACACTAAAGAAGAGATGATGCGTGCTGCAAAAGAGTACGCTAAAATAAAAGAAGTTGTAGTTCTAGGTGAATTTATTAAAGGAAAGAGCGTTAAAAAAGCAAAAAAAAATTAACCTCTTTTTTTCTAAAAGAAATGAAAGGCTTTTTGACATATTTTTGTTAGAAAGCCTTTTTTTGTTTAGGTTTTGATGTATCTAAAATAAAGATATATTTTCAGTAAGATAATTAAATCAAATTTTTAAAAAACAGAATGCATCTAAAGATGTTAGGATTGACCTAGCATCAGTCGTACCAACTTGCATACATATTATAGTTATTTGATATACGATTTATCTCACCTTCAAGCAATTCAGCATCAACGGTTTTTATTAGTTTTGCAGGTACTCCCGCATACACACTACCAGATTTAACAATAGTATTCTTCGAAACAACTGCACCTGCAGCAATAACAGAGTTGCTTTCAACAATAACTCCATCCATAAGTATAGCTCCCATTCCAATAAGTACATTGTCATTAATTACACAACCGTGTATTATTGCTGAGTGTGCTATGGAAACGTTGTTGCCAATAGTTACCGGCGCTTTTTGATAGGTGCAATGTATTACTGCATTATCTTGTATATTTACATTATCACCTATTCTTATTGAGTGCACATCTCCACGAATAACTGCATTAAACCAAATGCTGCATTTATTACCCATAACAACATCGCCTGTTAATGTTGCATTATCTGCTATAAAGCAGCCATTTCCAAATTTTGGGGTTATTCCTTTAACTGATTTAATAAGTGCCATATTTTTATTTTTTGTTAAGTAAATTAATAGGATAATCGATGTTATAATGTAAACCAATGCTTTCTTTCCTTTTCATCGCCAGTCGAATTACAAGATAAGCAACATTTATCATGTTTCTTAGCTCGCAAATAGGTTCAGATATAATTGATTTCTCAAATAAATCTTCTGTTTCCTTATGAATAATAATTAATCTATCAACTGCTCTTTTCAGTCTTAGGTTTGAGCGTACAATTCCAACATAATTACTCATTATTGACTGAAGTTCTTTTTTTGATTGAGTAATTAATATCATTTCTTCGTTTAATGTTGTTCCATCATCATTCCAGTCAGGAATATCTATTTGGAAATTAATATTAGATATGATTGAAGATGCCATCACTGCCGCCCTGTGCGAAAAAACTGCTGATTCAAGCAGTGAGTTAGATGCAAGTCGGTTAGCTCCATGTAATCCGGTGTTTGCAACTTCGCCTGATGCAAAAAGGTATTGAATGCTCGTTTCACCATTTTTATTTGTAACAATTCCTCCGCATGAATAGTGTGCTGCAGGCACAACTGGAATCATATCTTTGGTTATGTCAATTCCAATACTTAGGCATTTTGCATATATTGTGGGGAAATGATTGATAATTTCAGTCTTACTAATATTTTTAGCATCAAGGTATACAAATTCATCTCCACTTATCTTTAATTCATTATCTATGGCACGTGCAACAATATCGCGTGGAGCGAGTGATCCTCTTTTGTCATATTTTTGCATAAAAGGTAGCTTCTTTTTTGTTACGAGTTCAGCTCCAGCACCACGTAGCGCTTCAGTAATTAAAAATGATGGTTTTTCTCCAGGATTATAAAGTGATGTTGGGTGAAATTGAACAAACTCTAGGTTGTCTATTTGAGCTTTAGCTCTATATGCCATTGCTACGCCGTCTCCTGTAGATAGGGTAGGGTTGGTAGTAGTTTGGTAAATATTGCCAATACCCCCAGTTGCTAACATTGTTGTTTTGGCAAGAATAGTGTTAATAATACCAGACTTTTTATCTAGTGCATATGCTCCATAACATGTAATATTCTTGCCATTTCTTTTAACTAGCTTCCCAAGATGATGTTGTGTAATTAAATCAATCGCTAAATAATTCTCATGAATAGTAATATTAGGATGATTTCTAACTTTTTTGCTTAATGCTCTTTGTATTTCGTTACCGGTATTATCTTTATGGTGTAGTATCCTATATTCAGAGTGTCCACCTTCCTTTGCAAGGCTATATTTACCAGTAGTTTCCTTGTCAAATTGAGTCCCCCAATTAATCAATTCATTAATTCTTTCGGTTGATTCATTTATGGCAATCTTCACAATATCTTCATTATTTAGACCTGCTCCTGCAATCATAGTATCTTCTATGTGCTTTTTATAGTAATCAGGTGAATACATTACTGCTGCGATACCACCTTGTGCATAACTGGTTGCTGTTTCATCCATATTTATTTTGGATAGTATACACACATTTCCAAAAGGAGCAACTTTTAAGGCATAAATTAAACCAGCCATTCCGCTGCCAATTACTAGAAAATCAACTTTTTTTGACATTGATTAGTTTTTTTTGCAAATGTAAAAAGAACTCGCTCAATTATCAATTGCTATTTTCTAAAAATATTATAACTTTATCGGTTTTTAAATAATATTATAATAATGCTAGAAAAGAATAATATCAAGTTGCGAATACCTGAACTTTCAGATGTTGAATTTATGCTTAACATGGAAAATGATAGCAACTTGTGGCATGTTAGTAATACGCATAACCCATTTTCACGTTTTGATATTGAACAATATATATTATCATCTGACAAGGATATTTATTCGGCTAAGCAGCTTAGGCTGATGATTGATGATATCAATAAGCCATTAGCGACGACGGTTGGTATGATTGATATATTTGATTTTGATGCCCACAATAGACGTGCAGGAATTGGAATTTTAATTATTGCCAATGAAAGAAATAAAGGATATGCAGGAATTGCAATTGATATACTTGTAAATTATTTATTTACCCATCTTAATATTCATCAAATATATTGTAATATTGAGGAAGATAATCATAATAGCATAAGTCTTTTTGAAAGTAGGGGATTTGTTAAGACAGGTGTAAAAAAGGATTGGAACTTGAGAAATAATAATTGGATTGATGAATTCATTTATCAGTTGATTAAATAGAAATACGCCCCAATAGTCTATTCTAAAAATTCATACATTCGCAAATTAATAAAGCAACCAAAAATTATGTCATATTATCATACAAAATTTGGAACTATACAAAAGAAAAAGAAGCCTTTCTTAAAATATTTTATTTGGTTTATAATAGTACTATTAATAGCTGCTTCTGCAGCAGCTTATTTATTATTTCAAATAGTGTATAAACCAAATGTATGGACTCCCGATGGAAAAAATATATCTGTTTACATACCAACAAAATCTAATTTTGATGATGTAAAACAATTACTTTTTGAAAAAGGTTTAATAGTGCATCGTAATAATTTTATTTGGTGGGCAGAAAGAAAGAATTATCCTGAACTAATAAAGCCAGGGCATTATGTTATAAAAAATAATATTTCAAACGACGATCTCATTGGACTATTAAGATCTGGTAATCAAGCTCCTGTTAGTGTTATTTTTAATAATATCAGGGATGTTTATCAGTTAGCGGGAGTGGTAAGCACGCAAATTGAGGCAGACTCTATTTCAATTGTTAATGAAATTACCAGTGCTCAAACATTGTTATCAGTGGATTTAACTATTGAAACTATTTCAACTATTTTTATTCCAAATACTTACGAGTTTTATTGGAATAC
>Ga0307988_1000329_pt1 | contig 34693 bp, 28 predicted proteins | sample EllFjometagen183_FD_203166 | JGI IMG/M metagenome (GOLD analysis project Ga0307988, IMG submission 203166) | Marine microbial communities from Ellis Fjord, Antarctic Ocean - #183 | ecosystem: Environmental > Aquatic > Marine > Unclassified | place: Southern Ocean | collected 2014-10-08 | reverse complement strand
CTGTTGCTTTAAAAAGCAGAAACCATGCCCCCACAGGACCATAAGCATCTTTATACCTTGCAGGAATAAAGACAACTTCCTGAGAACTCATCTCAGCACCTGCAGTTGTAGTAAGATAAGAACTGGATCCAGAATTCCATGGTGGATACCAGGCTCTGCCCAGTCCTTCACCTGTGGACCGTGGTTTGAAAACATGAACAGCGCCACCCGCACTTACGATGCAGGCATTGCATTTAAATATATAAAATTTGTTTTCTCTCACACTGAAACCAATAGCGCCACAAACTCGATTTTTATCATCTTTATCAAGCAAAAGTTTAATAATAAAAACACGTTCGTACAGGTTGTCGTCACCAACAGCTGTTTTCCCAGCTTCAGCAACGATTGCCTTATATGATTCACCATTAATCATAAGCTGCCATCTGCCTTCGTGTACATAGTTTCCTTCTTTGTCTTTCCAGATCGGAAGCCCGTACTTCTCAAACAAATGAACGCTACCATTGACATGTCTGGAAATATCCATTACCAAATCGTCCCGGCAAAGTCCCATGAGATCCTGCCGAACATAACTAAGGTAATCCACAGGCGAATTTTCACCCTGATACTGATTTATCGCAGAGAGCCCCATGCCTACAGCACCACTTCGCTCCATAGCCGCTTTATCTACAACTGTGACCTTTAGATTATTTTTTTTTGCCCAGTGGGCAGCCTCCACGCATGCACCAGCTCCAGCCATACCAGGCCCTATGATCAAAAGATCCGTTGTTACCTCAACTGTTTCAAAATTTTGCATAATTTATCCTTTAATCTTAGAGTGTCCAAAGTTCATCAGCTCTTAAAGAATCCGGCTCTGTAAATAATAATTGATCATCCAATGTTCCGGTACCTTCACCAAAACCACCATCCGGAACAACATCCCCTTCTGCTACTGTTTTGATAGGAAACTTAAAACGCTTTACAGTACCGCCTCTGAAGCTGACAGTCCACATAATATCATCACTTCCTCTCATTGGCACAACATTTGCTCCGAGGGGAGTAAAGTCTGCATAACCTCTTACCTCGATAGCCTGAGTAGGACAAATTTTTACACAATTATAACATTCCCAGCACATATCCGGTTCAGAGTTATAAGCCTTCATCAAATCCTCATCGAGCTTCATGAGATCATTGGGGCAGATGTATTCACAGGCAGTTTTATCTCCACCTTTACACCCATCGCATTTGTCAGTAATTACAAAACTTGGCATTTTATCTCCTTTATTGGCTTAAAAGTTACGTTTGAAATTCCTTTCTGTACAATAGTATAAGTAATGCCCTGTAAAAAAATGATAAGAATAAAAAGAGGTGCTTAACGTATAAGGAGAAGAGGGTACAATTAGAAGATAACAATTAGAAGATAACGACTAAATAGAAGATATTTTAATAACACAGCCCAAAATTCAGTAAACAAAAAAGTATTTCATTCTCTTTATTCACTCTTTGGCAGCTATTTATAAAACCAAGAAAAAAAATGATAAAAATAAATAGCAACCAATTATTATATTTCATCTTTATTCCTAAAAAATAAGCATGTCAAGGAAAACAAAATTATTTTATATTGCTATATATAAATTTTATTAAAGGCTTTTTTACTCGCGGGACAACCCCGGCATATGAAGCAAGATTGACAGCCGGCCACTGGATAAATGGATCGCCTATTTCAGAACAGATAACTTGCATTCCCATGTTACTTGGTTTACCTTATTATAATTGTTCATCGGAAGCCTTTTCCTTTGTGATCTTTGAGCGGTTCGCATTATTGGAGGGTTTCGTATATTCCCGGAAATGTCAAACTTTGGGAGTCTCCCCGGCAGAGCCGGGGCTTACCCAATATAGTTACCGCCACACCCGGGAAGACCTGGATCTCGCCCTGTAGGCAATGGATGAAACCTGGCCTTTCTACAGGACAAACGCTCCTGAAATAAGACCCCCTGCCCTGGTTTCTCTTGTTTTTTTTTATATTTCTTCCGGGGCAGAATGAAAATTTGCAGCTGTAAAAAAAGGGGAACCCAAAAAAACAGGATACAAGAAAAATCATGTCACGATTACGAACAGGCAGGCAAAAATATTATAATATCTTTTCTCGTTTTTATGATTTATTTATAAAATTACATTCCCATAATTATGGGGAAGAGACGCGAAGATTCCTGGTTGACTCGGCTCAATTAGAAAATAAAAGAAACCCCCGTGTGTTGGATATCTGCTGTGGAACTGGCTCTGTTGTTTTGGCTTTTGCCAAACAGTTTACTGAAATTTTGGCCATTGGATATGATTTTTCCCTGGGTATGTTGCAGAAAGCAAAGGAAAAGGATTTATCGAATAAAATAACTTTTATCAATGGAGACGCTTCCCGATTGTCATTTGCCGATAATTGTTTTGATGTTGTTTGCTGCTCCCATGCATTATACGAATTAAAAAATCAGGTGAGAAAGGATGCACTTTTAGAAATGAAAAGGGTTGTAAAGCCCAATGGCCTGGTGTTGATTATGGAGCATGAAGTCCCGGACAACCCTTTGATAAAAATATTATTTTACATACGGATGCTGTCGATGGGTCCAAAGGATTCCCGGGAATTTGTAAAGCAGGGAATATCTCCATTTCAGAAAATTTTCCCCCATGTCAGCTTATCACACAGCCAATCCGGCAAAAGCAAATTAATCATATGCCGTAAAGGATAAAAAGAAAAACCAGTCTTCTTTTTATCCCCCCCCCCCGGCATTCAGTGATCTGTCAGTGTCCTCAGATAAAACCGTTCATTATTATATGTTGAAACAAAAATTTTCTTTTCATCCAACAATTTTTCAATGCTTGAAAAATGGCCGTCGGCTTTTTTTAAATAAGCGTTGACTGCATCTTCCCGCATGGGATGGACGGCTGTAATGCTTAAAATATCTGCCTCTATATTTCCCGTATAAGCAAATTGATTTCCTTCGTACCCGATCAGGTATTCGGTATGAAAGGGGTAAGCGTTAAACACCTGATAGGCCGTGTTTATTTTTTGTTCTTCAGGCGGACGGACCCATGGCAGGGCAGGTGGCCTTGTGGGGATACTCAGGTAAGCTGAAAAACAATTAATCCCACTTATGAATTCAGCTGTTTTTTCAAGACCTGGCTTGTCGTCATTCACGTCTTTCACCAGCATGGTTTCAGTTACCAGTCGTCCATTGAATTCTTTTGAGAATGAACAGATACCATCTAACACAGCATTGAGGGTAAGATTTTTATGGGGTCGGTCTATTTTTCTCCAGACCTTTTCATCCACGGTGTCAATTTTAACAGAAACCCAGTCTGCCTTGCACAAATCCTGTCGAACATCAGGCCTGTTGAGCAAAGTTGAATTGGTAATGACGGCAACCTTGATGCCCAACAAGCTTAATTTTTCAATTAATTGTCCCAAGTTTGCGTCTAATGTGGGTTCACCATCTGACACAATGGTCAGGTAGTCAATGGGCTCATTATTTGATCGAGCATTTTTTATTTTTTCTTTTGTCTCGGCCAACAGGGCCTCTGGATCATAATAGCGGCTCCTGTCCGAGACCATTTTTAATGATTTGCCCAGTTGACAATACACACAGGAATACGTGCATATTTTGGGAGGGATATTATTTATCCCGACACTTTTACCCAGGCGCCTTGACGGGACTGGGCCAAAGACTTTTATTTGATCCATGTTCTAACTCCTGAAAGGATGCTTAATTTTACCTATAATAGTTTTTTGGCTCCGGAATACACTTCTTCAACCTTTAATGCGGTTGCTGCATGGCCGGGATGCTTTTTAGGGTTCCACTTTTTCATATCTTCAAATATGGGACCGTCTTTATGGTATTCAATCCTTCCCTTAACCTGATAGGATTTGTCCTCCTTGGTCAGGAAAAGTATAGATCCTTTGCTTCCGGCTGTTATATTTTCCAGTGTTTTTGAAAAAAAATTATTAGCAACCACAAGGGTCTCCTCATTGTATTTGGATACGCAGGTTGCATATATGGAATTGGGGATACCTTCTTTGTTAACAGTTGACAAGACGATGGGGCCTTTGCGATTTTCCCATTCTTTGCTGACTTCTTCGGGTAATACTGCCATGATAATTTTCCTTTGGTTAATGTCTATGATAAAAAATAATTATATATACAGCTTATGTTAAATATTAGTTTTCATTTTTTCTGTAATTTTTTTAAACGCGTCCGTAATCAAAGAGTCCTTGAATTTGTGTTGAAAAGCAATGCCTTTATCTCCGCACCTTACCATTTCAGGATCAAAAGGGATCTTCCCCAGAAAATTGATTCCATATGCCAGGGCTGTTTTTTCGCCGCCACCGGTGCCAAAAAGATCAACGACCTTGTTACAATGGGGGCAGGTGAAACCACTCATATTTTCAATAATTCCAAACATGTTCATATTCACATTTTTACAAAAACTGATGGATTTACGAATATCCGCCAGTGCTACTTCCTGGGGAGTAGTGACAAGGACGGCCCTGGCATCCGGGATCAGTTGGGCAATGGTCAAGGGTTCATCCCCGGTTCCTGGAGGGGAATCAATAATCAGGTAATCCAAATCCCCCCAATTGACTTCCCCGATAAATTGACGGATGGCTGTATGTTTCATCGGTCCTCTCCAGATAACCGCTTTATCCCTGTCCTGCATCAAGGACTCCATGGACACGACTTTTAAATTGTCCGAATAGGAGATCGGCATCAGTTTTTTGTCTGTGCCAGCAGCCAGTAAGCCGGTCAATCCCAGCATCCTGGGGATATCCGGGCCATGGATATCCACATCCATCAGACCCACCTGGTATCCTTTACCGGCAAGGGCCACGGCTAAATTTACAGATACGCTTGTTTTTCCCACACCTCCCTTACCACTCATCACAAGGAATTTCTGTTTTATTTTCCCCAGAGATTGCTTGGCAAGTTCGTCAGGATTTGGTCCAGGCATTTTTTTTGCGGTCTGACTTTCTGGTTGATATTTCATCTTTTATCCTTTGTTTCAGATTTTGCCTGTTTGAACACATTATGCAAAATGCATTAGCAAAATTTATACCAATATTATTAACAAGTATAATTTCAATCAGTTACTAAAAAGATATTGCTCTTTTGGCTTATTATAAGCATGAAGGAGTCGCGATAATGCATTGTTTTTGCGCACGGTATCCGGTTTTCTCCAGGTCTAATAATCTTATCACGGGATCAGAGACTCTTTCTACCCATTTTCCATTTTCTATATCAAAAAAAAGAGTCTGACCTGTCAGTTTTACAGAAAAAATTTGCATTTTCATTGAAAAACATATAAAAGCCACAAACCCCAAACAATTATAACGCAAAAAAAAAAGAGAAGATCATGTCTTTTGATAACATTACCTCTGAGCGGGCCGTTTTCGGTATTACCATGGTCAGTAAAGATGTCAGGGAAGGCACCAGCGCCTTTCTGAAAAAACGAAAACCCGTGTTCAAAGGAGAGCTCAACTAGAAGCTCTGAAGAATTACTAAAGTCAAGGATCCATCCATGCCCATTTATAACAACAAGTTTGAAACGATGCCCAGGGAAGACCTTGGGGCGTTACAGCTCAAAAGACTTCAATCCACCATTGAAAGAATTTATGCATCTGTTCCCTTTTACAAAACAGCCTTTGACAAGGCCGGAGTAAAGCCGGAAGATATCAAAAGTTTAGAGGACCTTCAGCGGCTCCCCTTTACCGACAAGAAAGACCTGAGGGACAACTATCCCTATGACATGTTTGCCGCTCCCATAGAAGATGTTGTCAGAATTCATGCGTCTTCCGGCACAACGGGAAAACCAACGGTGGTCGGCTATACCCAGAACGATATTCATACCTGGGCTGAACTTATGGCCAGAAGTTTTTCAGCCGCCGGTGCCACATCCCAAGACATCCTTCACAATGCATTTGGATACGGCCTTTTTACCGGAGGCATCGGTGCCCATTACGGTGCAGAAAAATTAGGGATGGCCGTCATTCCCGTGTCCGGGGGCAACACCAAGCGCCAGATCACCATTATGCAGGATTTTAAACCCACCATTTTAAGCGGCACACCCTCCTATATTCTGCATCTGGCAGAGGTGGCAGAGGAGATGGGAGTTGATTTTAAGGACCTGCATTTTAAAGCCGGTATTTTTGGTGCAGAACCCTGGACAGAAAATATGCGGGCAGAACTGGAAACCAAACTCCATTTAAAAGCAATTGATATTTACGGGTTAAGCGAAGTCATGGGGCCAGGGGTTTCCATTGAATGCCATGAAGAGCAAAAGGGTCTCCATGTATTTGAGGATCATTTTATTGTTGAAATCATTGACTCGGATACCTGTGAAGTCCTTCCCCCGGGTGAAACAGGGGAGCTTGTTTTCACCTCTCTCACCAAGGAAGCCTTTCCTGTCATTCGATACCGCACCAAGGACATCACCTCTTTGAATCCGGTTCCCTGTACCTGCGGGCGTACCCACATGCGGATGAACAAACCCTCAGGCCGTACCGATGACATGCTCATTATCCGGGGAGTCAACGTATTTCCCTCCCAGATCGAAAGTGTTCTCCTGGAGACCAAAAAAACTTCCCCCCACTATCAATTGGTGGTGGACAGAAAAAATAATCTGGATACCCTTACGGTAAAAGTTGAAATTAATGAGAGCCTATTTTCCGACGACATCAAAGGCCTCCAGACAATAGAAACAAGCATTTCCAACGATATTAAAGAACATTACGGTGTGTCAGCAAAGGTAATGCTTGTGGAACCCAAAACCATTCAAAGAAGTCAGGGCAAAGCCATCAGAGTTATTGACAACCGAAAACTTTAGACTGAAAAAACCCATATGCCAGCAAAACAGATATCCATATTTTTAAAAAGGATTTAATAGTCTGAATAACCTAACAAAGAAGAACATGAAGACTGGTTGTTTCGTTATGGATTTAATAAATATCCGAACAGTGAATATGGGGCTGGCCAGTTAACAATCTATGATCACATATCAAAACTACGTAAGCATTATAAACTTTTCCGTAACACGTTATAATGAACTTCAAAAATGATCTTGGCCATATCAAAAATGTGTTGAAAACTCATCGTAAAAGATGAAGAGAGATGACAAATTTATAGAAAATGCCCTCTTTTTATAGTTAATATCTCCCAAGGAATAGAAGGAATATATATTATTTTGTTGATCGGCTAAGGGCACGTCATATATTATCTTTTGATACATACTTTGAACAAATTTTTTTGTTTTTCTTCAGATCGAAATATTGTTCACACCGCTTGCAGACCCTTAGGCGGGCTGTAATGGAAAGAAGCCCGTCGAATCCTCCTAACTTTCCATGTACCTCTCTCATTACTTTATTTAGGAAGCGCATTGAAAACTCATTGGTGTGCTATCTGAGCTAAGGACCGCAGATAAAATAAGTTAAGCAGAAATAGCGCAGGATTTTGGTTCATCTACAAGGCGCATTAAAGGTTCAATAGCGGGCCTATCGGGCCTTTGATGCAACGCAGTAGATGGATCAAAAGACAAGCAATTTCGTTCAAATTATAAAAATTTGCGGTCCTAAGCTCTATTGCTAATATATCCGCGGCAGATGCTATTTTTTTTGCACCAGACTGAAGACCCAAGGGGCTAACTATTATTCCTCCTGAAGAACCAGTATCTTTTATCCGATAAGCAAGGACGCCCACTTTCTCTTGATTTTGCTTTGATTTTGTATAACGTCGACATTCTATAATGACAAATTCTTCTCCATTGTCATTTACCCCTTTTGCATCAATTGTCCAATTTGTTCCAGAACAGTTACCTGGAATAGATTGTTTCCCTTCAACTTTCTTGAGGCCAAATTCCTTTGCATGACTATCAAGCAGGTATTTTGCGACTTCCTCATAGGTTTTCCAAGCTTTGTCGGTCAAATTTAACTCTTAAGAATATAAATACCTGATTTTGTGGAAACCCTCTACAGGGAGATAATTAAAAAGTTTACTTTTTGAATATCAAATGAAATTTTCTGTAACCACAAGACCTTGTGTCAGGATTTTGATTCAGACAAACCTGGACTTTTAATAATAATAGTCTTAATTTTTTATTTCCAGATTTGGGGACAGCCCTAATAGACATAATCCGCACCATTTCAGAATGGGTAACTGTCAATTTTTTCTCCAATATAAGTTAATGGACTCTTGATGGATTTGATTCTTCCCGTTCCTATATAATTGATTTTCAAATCAGAAACTGAAAAATCTACCCGTACTATATCTTGTATCATGGCAAATCTTAAAAAGCCCGGACTGGTGGATGAAGCGCTCGGTAATCTGTTGAATTTGACTCCTGTTTAATTATACCATAAAGACTCACGAGTAAAGCTCGGATAAAATTATAATAATTTTTTGCAATTTCCACATTTTTCATATAATATAATTTGAAATTAATAAAATACAATTTGAATTATTAAATATTGGACAGTTTGTCTATATGTGAATAAGCATAAGTTCCAAAGGGCAAAGTTCTAGCTGATTATCCCTCAATAACTGTTTTACAATTATAAGCTGTTCTTTTAGTTTTGGTTAAGAGCAAATGAAAATTTTATCCACAATAATTATTTTGCTGCTTCTATCAATTATTTTGTTATTTGGTTGTGAGAGGCAAGAGACAAAAGCACCGGTTATAAACGTGCCGGTTCAACTTAAATGGAGACATTCTGCACAGTTTGCCGGGTTTTATATTGCCGAAAAAAATGGTTTCTATGCTGCAGAAAATATCTCTGTCAGTCTTAAACCGAGATTGCCAAGTCTATCCAACGAGAAAATGACTGCTGAACTGATCAGCGAAAAGACCCTTTTTACTATTATGGGCGGTGATTTTGTGCTGGCGGAAAGGGCAAAAGGTACTCCAATTACTGCGATTGCTGTTGTGTTTCAGCGAAACCCTTATGTGTACGCAACACTTAAGGGCTCTGAAATAAAACGTCCGCGAGATTTTATCGGAAAAAGGATGATGATTCCACTTGATGGCGAAATTCAGCATGCAGCACTCATGAAAAAATTAGGTATCCCTTTGAGTGAAATAGAGTATCAACCCCATGATAGGCAAGCAGACTTTCTTAAAAATGGCCGGATAGATGTCCAAATGGTCTATCGCCCTGGTGCGGGTCTTGCACTTGAGGAAAAAGGTGTTGAATTGGATTTTATATGGCTGGATGATTATGATATAAGGCCCTATGCCGATACCATTGTGACGACTGGGAAAATGATCCGGGAAAAACCTGCTTTGGTTGAGGGATTTTTAAGGGCTTCTTTGAAAGGCTGGCGCTATGCCATTGAGAATCCAGAAGAGGCCGTAGCAGTGGATCTGGCATATAATCCAACTCTGATCAGGGAACAACAAATGCGAATGATGCAGGTCCAAACCCCTCTTATTCATACCGGCGGGCACCCGATAGGCTGGATGGACCCAGCGGTTTGGAGAGATATGCAGAAGCTCTTCCATAAAACAGATGACACATTGGCTATCAGCCAAGTCTATACCATGAATTTTCTTAATCGTATTTATGGTCAAGAAAAATAGAGGCTGGCTGATGAAACCCCTCCGAAAAAGTCTGAGTCTCCAATTGTTAACAGGGTTGTTATTTTTTTCCATTGTACCACAATCCATAATTGGATTCATCGCTTACAACTCAGGACGTCATAGTATTATAACGAATGTACAGACACACCTTGAAAGTGCCGCCAAATTTAAAAAACAGGCTATGAAAAAATGGGCTGAACACCTTCAACATTCGCTGTCCTGGATCGCAAATGAACAACAGGTGATTAGCCGTACAAATGTGCTCACCGATGCGGAAGTCTCCAAGGATTCCCATAAAAATGCATACCAATTCCTGGCGACTGAGTTTAACCGGCTGGTTGGTTTGGGACATGTCTCCCAAGTGTTTCTGATTGATAAGATTAGCGGCCAGATTATGGTATCTTCAAATTCTTCCTGGGAGGGGAAATTCAGGTCAAAAGAGCCGTTTTTTATTCATGGCAGAGAGGGTTTTTACATATCAGACATATTTTGGAGCCTCTCCATGGGACGTCCGAACATGGTGATTTCAGGCCCGGTAAAAGACAATCAGGGCAACGTGTTGGGAGTTCTGGCAGCCCATGCCAATTTTGATCGACTGAGCGAGGTCATGCTGGAAAAAATCGACTTGGGTAAAACCACTGAAACTTTTTTGGTCAACAAATCCAATTTGTTGATTACCAACACGGTCTTTGCCCCAAATGGTGCGTTTAAAAAATGGATATTCGGCGAGGGCGCCCAAAGGGCCATAGCCGGGCAAAGCGGTGTTGATCTGTTTCTGGATTACAGAAACGTACCTGTGCTCGGTGCCTACCTTTGGCTATCGGATCGCAAACTGGCTCTGATCGCCAAGCAAGATGTTTCAGAAGCCTTTGATGATATTGCCTCTCTGAAAAAAAAAATTATTACTGTCGTCGTAAGTGTTTGCCTGGTGATAATGTTATCAGGTTTTCTGTTTATGCGCAGGATTACTGACCCCATGCAAAAATTGGTAGAAGGAGTAGTGGCGATTGGTAAGGGAGACCTCGGTTATCGTGTTGGAATTACACGGCAGGATGAAATAGGGGTTCTATCACGTGCTTTTGATCAGATGACTAATAATTTGAAGGCAACAACGATTTCACGTGATGAAAAAGAGGTGTTGTTAAAAGAAATTCATCACCGGGTCAAGAATAACCTCCAGATGATTCAAAGCCTGCTGAGCCTCCAGATAAACCAGATTGAAGACAAAAAACTGATCAATGTTTTAGAAAATAGCAAAAACAGGATCTCCTCAATCGCCATGGTTCATGAAACGCTTTACAAGTCAAAAGACCTGGCCGTTATAGATGTGAAGTCATATTTTCAAGAGCTGGCCGGTTACCTGTACAAGTCGCTTCACCCCTCTGAATCAGATATAAAATTGCAGTGTAATATTGAACAAATCTCAATGAATTTGGATTCTGTGATTGCCTGCGGGCTTATCATCAATGAACTGGTAACCAATGCATTAAAATATGCTTTTATTGAAAAAAGAGCCGGCCAAATTACTATTGACCTGTACTGCTTTGATAAAACGGATGCAATGCTTATTGTGGCAGATGACGGCGTTGGGATGGAACACCTAAAGAGACATTCGGGCGAGGGATCTCTGGGCATTCATCTTGTCCATATTCTGGCAGAAAAACAGTTGGAGGGGAGTATAAACATCAATCAGGAAATCGGTGTAACCTATCAAATTCGATTTCCGCTAAAAACCTGAAGGATTTAGTTGCATGAATGACAAAATCAGGATTTTAATTGTCGAAGATAACACGATTGTAGCGGAAGATATAAAGGTTCGAGTTGAAAGAATGGGCTATCATGTAACCGATTGTGTGACAAGGGGTGAAACCGCCATAAAAAGTGTGGATAAGAATACACCTGATTTAATCTTGATGGATATCAAACTTAAAGGTGACTTGAACGGTATAGAAACATCCTCCAGTATACACGCCAGCCGCCATGATATCCCTGTGATTTATCTTACGGCCTATGCAGATGAAGAAACCTTGGAACGCGCTAAACGCACCGAACCCTTTGGCTATATTGTTAAACCTTTTGAAGATAAAGATCTTCGCTCAGCCATAGAAATTGCCGTTTATAAGCATCAGATGGAACGTAAGTTAAAAGTGAGCGAAGAATGGCTTAGAACAACACTAAGCAGCATAGGGGACGGTACTATTGCGACTGATATGAAGGGCTGTGTCACATTTATGAACCCGGTTGCGGAATCCCTGACTGGATGGTCTCAGTCTGAAGCATATGGCAAACCACTTACGGTTGTTTTTAATATTATTAATGAACAGACTCGAATACCCTGCGAAAATCCTGTAGCGAAGGTTATAGAAACCGGTCAAATTATCGGGTTGGCCAACCATACCCTGCTAATTACCCGGGATGGCCGTGAGCTGCCCATCAAAGATAGTGCATCCCCCATTTTGTTAAATGGAACCGATAGCATGGGCGTTGTTTTGGTATTTCAAGACGATTCCGAAGCAAGGGCTGCTGAAAGAAAATTGAGAGAAAAAGAAAAAAAACTGAGGTCTACCCTTGATGCGACACCCTTCCCAGTAGCAGTTGTCGATTTGAAGGATGATAGAATATTTTACTGGAGCAGCAGCGCTCTTGAACTTTTTGGACATACCGCTCTGACAACATCGGAATGGTATCAGATTGCATACCCCGACCCCGATTACAGACAAGATATGATAGACAGATGGAAACCTTTCCTGGAAATAGCCCGTGAATCAAGACATCCTGTCAACACTGGTGAACATCAGATCACCTGCAAGGATGGGTCTGTGAAAATTTGCGAACTCTATGCCTCTTTTATCCAAGATAACCTTATTGTTACATTCAACAACATTACCGAACGCAAGCAGGCAGAGGATAATCTCCGGGAAGCCATCCTTCAACAAAATATTACCATCAAGGCTGGGAATATTGGCTTATGGGACTGGGACCTTATTACTAACAAGGTCAGCTATTCGGCTGAGTGGAAAAAGCAGATCGGTTATGAGGACAATGAAATTGCAGACAATTTTGACGAATGGAAAAGCCGGGTTCACCCGGACGATTTGGAATCGGCACTTGAACGCGTTCAAAAGAGTATTGCCAATCTGAATCAGGATCACAAGTCAGAGTTCCGATTTCGCCACAGGGATGGATCCTATCATTGGATTTTGGCTCAGGCTTCTATTCTTCAGGATGAATCAGGTCAAGCGATCAGGATGTTAGGATCTCATGTCGACATATCAGAAAGAAAAACATCTGAAGAAGAGTTAAAAAAACAAAGAGATTTATTTGAATTAGTTATTAATTCTGTTCCTGCCAGAATATTTTGGAAAGATTTAAATTTAGTATATCTGGGCTGCAACATCCACTTCGTTAAAGATTCAGGTATGAAAAAATCTGAAGATGTAATTGGTAAGGATGACTATGTTTTGGTCTGGAAAAAGGATGCTGATGAATATCGCGCCGATGACAAACTTGTAATAAGTACCGGTAAACCAAAATTAAATTATGAAGAGGGATTTTTAGATAGTGAGGGCAAAAAAGTATGGTGGATGACGAGCAAAATGCCCTTAAGAAGCAGTGATGGTAAAATTATTGGCATAATAGCTATATCAGAAAATATAACAGAACGGAAAAAGGCAAAAAAAGATAAGACTATCCTTGAAAGCAAACTTCAGCAGGCCCAAAAAATGGAATCCATTGGCACCCTTGCCGGTGGTATTGCCCATGATTTTAACAATATCCTATCATCTATTATCGGTTTTTCAGAGTTGGCCCTTGGTGATGCTGAAAAAGGGACTGATCTTGAAGATGATTTACAGGAAATTCGTAATGCCGGACTGAGAGCAAAAGATTTAGTTAAACAGATCCTGACGTTTGCCCGTCAGACCGATGAAGAGGTCAAGCCTATCCAAGTGAATGTTATAACCTTTGAAGTGCTCAAATTTATCAAGTCATCTATTCCATCAACTATTCAGATTAATGATAAAATAGAGAGTGATTCGCTTATCATGGGATCTCCCACCCAGATTCATCAGGTATTGATGAACCTTTGCACCAATGCTGCTTATGCCATGGAAGAAAACGGTGGCATTCTTGAAATCAGTGTGAATGATACAATGATCGACATGATGGCTATGATACCTAATTTGAGACCTGGAGATTACATCGAGATCAAAGTAACAGACACCGGTATGGGTATATCCCCCCAGCATATTCACACCATTTTTGAGCCTTATTTTACAACCAAACCGGTAGGGGAAGGAACAGGAATGGGGCTGGCTGTCGTTCATGGCATTGTTGAAAGCTATGGCGGAAAAATTTTGGTCAACAGTACAATCGGTCAAGGAACCTGTTTTACGATTTACTTGCCTATTACTAAAAAACGAAAAGTACATACGCATTCTGCAAAGAAGGATTTGCCTCTTGGTACTGAAAACATCCTGTTTGTCGATGATGAAGCCCCAATTGCCAAGATGGGGAGTAAGGTCCTTGAGCAGATAGGTTATTCCGTGACAACAAGAACAAGCAGTGTTGAAGCTCTGGAATTGTTCAGATCAAAACCACAAGCATTTGATTTGGTTATTACAGATATGACAATGCCAAACATGACCGGCGACAAGATGGCCGCTAAAATGATGAAGATTAGGTCTGATATCCCTGTCGTTTTGTGCACCGGATACAGCAAAAAAATATCTAAAGAAAGTGCAGCAGATATTGGCATTAAAGCATTGGTTTATAAACCGGTTGTTAAAGCTGATCTGGCAAAAACAGTCAGAAAAGTGTTGGATGAAGTAAATCGAACTGAATAAGGGCTTTTATGATAGTAAAAAAGCGACTATTTTGTCTATGGAAACAGCCTATTTTACATCTTTCTTGAGATGAGCGCTGGAAGAAGATATAGTAGGAACTACAAATCAAAAAATGGGGACAGTTTAGTTATGCTTGTATCACTTGATATTCGGACACTTACTTTAATGATGGGTTTTACATTTTTAACCTTATGCCTTTCTATGGTTTATTATTCTCTCAATAACAAGACGTATGATGGATTCGGTTTGTGGACATTAGGAATCAATTTGGTTGCTGTATCACTTATATTGGTCGGATTTCGCCAAATTATTCCCGATTTAGTCACTATAGTTTTGGCGAACGCGTTTATCTATTCAGGATTGTTTTTATTATATCTTGGATTCACTTATTTTGCAAAAAAAAAGGTAAGAAAAGAATTCCATATCGCAGTGGGTGTCCTGATCGTTTTCATTTTGTTCCCCATTTTTACATACATCTCCCCCAATGTGAGCGCCCGTATTATAATGATTTCTTTTGTGGCAGCTTTTTACTTTACTTTAAGTACCCGAATTGTTTTCAGAAATCTCCGCCATATTCAAAATAAAGTAAATATACAGCTTACGGCATCCCTTGCAGTGATGGCAACTCTTTTTGTGTTACGGGGTCTGTTCTACCTTATACCGGTAAACCATAGCAATAATTTCATGTCTCCAAACGTGGGCAATGGATTTATGCTTGCATTGGTATCTGTGTCTTTAATATTTTTTGTAATAGGCCAGATGCAGCTAAACTCATCAATGCTGGAAAAAGAACAGAAGGAATTAATTAATGAACTAAAAAATGCTCTGGGTGAAATTAAAACCTTGAGAGGGATTGTCCCGATCTGTTCGCACTGTAAAAAAATCCGTGACGATAAAGGTTACTGGAATCAAATTGAAGAATATATCTCAAGGCATTCAGAAGCAGAATTCAGTCATGGTATCTGCCAGGAGTGTGCTGAAAAATATTATCCGGATATGGATCTTTATGGTGAAGATGAAACTTAAGGATCATTATCGCTATCTCAGCGGTTGCTGATATCCATGATTTCTTTAGAATATCAGAAATAATATCAAATATTTTGGCATGAAAAATTCAGGTCACTGAGGCGACTATTTTGTCTATAATAGCTCAGGATGAGGCACTATTTATGGGTGTTCACTGGTATTTCAAACACTCAGTCCAGGCAAGCTGAAGGCACCCCCCACATATTGTGTGCGGGACTTTTCAGTTTTGGATTCTTCGTTCAACTTTATGACATAGTAGCAGCACTATAGGACATTCTTCCAAATTAACGTGTATAATATAAAAAATTGACAGCAGGCTACAGATTATTGGCTGGGCAGCCATAACTCAAAAATCCCCGGACTATCCCTGTGAAATCATGATTTTTCTTTGAAAATGCCAATCACAGGATTGGGTATCTTCAATTTTCTCAAATTGAACTATTTTAAAAAGACGAGACTTCTGGCTATAGACATAGTCAACAATAATTATCCCTGTAAGGAGTATTCAAACTTCCAAATCATTCAAACTACCTGAAATATCCTGTACGAGAATCTCAACGAGGATCAATTTCGGTCATTGATTTCAAAGCCATTGCATCCAGTATGCAGCGCATGCTTTTTTGTAAAGGGATATTCTCGGCAGACCAAGGGTTTGACTGCCTGAATAGTGCAGAAGAATGTGTCTTTGCCTGGCTGCTGAGCAAGAAACGGGCATGATTCTGCTGGTTTTCCCTTCTGTGGGTCAATCCAGATCCGGTATTGAATCTCTCCGTCTTCTAATTGCTCCTCTTTCACCCAGGACAGGATATCACTGCGCCCAAGGCTCGCCCATAACTGCCGGTCTTCTCGGACGCACACATTTTCCAGCTGGCGGCAGCAGTTTCCGCATCTTTTGCAGACAAACCCATTCATATGGTTTTCAATCCATACACCGGATTCTCCTTCAACCACACCTGGTCTGGTAGGTGTTTGAAAAACCAAGGCGCATATTTGGGCCATACTTACCGCATCTTTTTCCGAGGTCTCAAGCACATGAATCAAATAAAAGCCAAAGATTGTATCTTTTACCGGCTCAAAGCGATGGTCACTGTTCCGGCGAAGCCATGCCCTTTCAAAGCCATTTAAAATACCAATTTTAAAATTGTTCCCCAAAATCAAGGGGGCGATTTTACGAAATAGATCGGGCTGGGAACCGTATTGCCCGAAATCTGCTGCAACAGCATCAATGGCCTGGGCCAGTGTTAAAAAAGTCTGTAACTCCTGTGACATAAGAAAAGGCCTCATCCTATCATGTTATCATTGTGAAATGAGGTGGTTGGAGACATACCCCTGTTGTAAAACATGTAAACCTAAGAACCAAAAATGGCAAGCAAAAAAACGGGAAAAGATAGAAGTCAAAGAGGATATTGACTCAAAAATGAGTTTGGGGGATATCCATGATAAGTTTTGTCAATTCTTCAGTCAAGGATTATCCCTATACGGATTATTCAGGGGCCGAAAATATAAAAGATATCAAAACAGAAGCGCTCAGTCATTTGTTTGATTTGACTCGTCTCTAATGATACCATAAAGACTCAGGAGTAAAAAATATCTATCGGAAAATCTTTCAGCCCCCTTACTTAGATCATCCCCCCAGATCAGTATTAATCTGCTGCTATTCGTTATGATTCATCAATATAAATTTTAATTTTGATATTTTATGAGTTGACAAAAGAGTATAGCATGTCTACACTATGCGCCATGAAGAAAGTAAATAGAAAAATGTATGGCAAGTTCCAATCCATTATGTCACTTGCCCAGCAGCTGGAAAAAAAACCCAAACGGTTTGGAACCGACACGGTGATGTCGCATTCTGAAATCCATATGATTGAAATTATTGGAGATGTTGAAGGGTCAAGCGTGACAGATATCAGCCGGTACCTGGAAATTACAAAAGGAGCCGTATCCCAGAGCTTGAAACGGCTTGAAGCCAAAGGGTTTACAAAAAAAAAGACCGATCCTGATAATTTGTCCCGATCCATTGTCATGCTGACATCAAAGGGGCAGGCAGCTTACTGGGCCCACAGACACTGGCATGAGACAATGGATGGCGGTTTTTTAAAATACCTGGATGGGATGGATGAAAAGACGTTTGAAGTCATTATTGAATTTTTAGAAATAACCGAGGATTTTTTAAGGCGCAGGCTCGAATCTGACGCTTAAAATTTTTTAACCAAAGAGTATAGCAAGTAAACACAATTACAAAAGGAAATCATTATGAGCAGCAACATAATTACAGGAGATGTCTGTAGGCCGTCCCATTCAATTTTACTGGATAATTTTTTTAGAAGAATGTTTCAAAAGCCCAGGAAAATTGTGGGGGAGTATATACAAAACGGGGATACGGTCATAGACCTGGGTTGTGGGCCGGGATTTTTTTCCATCGATATGGCAGAAATGGCCGGAAGCCGGGGAAAGCTGTATGCAGTGGATCTTCAAAATGAAATGCTGGATAAGGTAAAGAAAAAGGCTGAGGCCAAAGGGTTGACCCATCGGATTTGTTTTCACAAATGTCCACAGGATTCCATTGGCCTTGATGAACATGTTAAAGCGGATTTTATCCTGGCGTATTATATGGTGCATGAAGTCCCGGACAGCAGGCAACTATTAAATGAAATAAGAGGCCTGCTGAAAAAGGATGGGCGTCTTCTGATCGTCGAGCCGACATTCCACGTCAGCAAAAAGAAATTTATAAAGATGTTAAAAGAAGTTGAAGATATTGGATTTTCAATTATTGACACCCCTCCCAAAAAAGGCGGACGAAGCCTGCTGCTGTCTGCTGCCTGATAGACCGGTTTTAAATAAAGGGGATCTGCTGCGGTGATCGAATGCTCAGTATAGTTTTGTGGCAAAAGCCTGTCGGCTGGCCGTGATCCCTTTATGAAAATGGAATACAAAATGAAAATATTGAAATGGATCGCCGTGATGGTTTTACCCATCCTTTTTTTGAACAGCTGCCAGATAAAGCTTGAGTCCTAGGCAGTAGATGCAGATGAGTACCTTAAAACAGATCATGCCAGCAATGAGATATACGATGGAAATAAAAAAGGCGGGTTCATCAATCCGTTTACATTTGATCATACGGATTTTGGCCGCCTTATCCTGGTGGGGGTAGATGATCATCCGCTGATCAAAACAATTGAACTGGTGGTGCAGAAAAATAACAGCGGTGCCTTTGTTGTTATCTATTACCACGATGGAAAAGTGGTGACCTATCCCAACCCGCACCTGACGGTGGATAGAAAATACCTCAAACCCAACATAGACTGGAGCATTGCTAATGAACAACCGTTTGAGTATGTTTTTAAAGAAACAAAGACCGGTGTCCTGCTGGCGCTGGATATCACCATTGAAAACCAGTTGAGGGTAAAAATTGACATCCGTGAGAATTCATCCGTGCCTGCAGAGTATTCTTTTCTGGCGGCAATTGGTGCGGATCTCAAAGAGGTGAAAAGATTTCCATTTATTTTTTTGAAAAAGGCCGGGTTTGTTCAGGTCAAAAATACAGACACAAGCCTTGAAATAGGATCTAAGACATGTGGATTGACCCGGGTCCCTTTAAAAGTAGAAGGGAAAAAGTGCTATCGCACAGTATACTCTTTTTCACCCCTGCCCTTTTTTTGGAATGAAGCTGTGGTAAATGCTTCCTTGCCTGTGATGAGCGCAGGTAATGATATCTTGAGGCTTAAAAATGCTGCCTACTTTTTCGATAAAAAAAATGGATATAATGAAATAAAGAAAATGTCATATACCGAAAACGGCAACACACAGAATTTCAGATTTTCCCCTGCCTTTCCCGATCTTGCAGCCCTAAAAAACGGGGCTGAAATTTGCGGCCGATTCTGTATCGGAGTGGATGATATGGAAGGGATCGTGTGCGGGAAATATGGTGTGGCAAGAACCGGGGAAGAAATCAATATTGATTTTAAGCCAGAACGATGCTGGCAGCCAATGCCGGGTAAAGACTGGGTTGGTTCCTATCAATATAGTGCAAAAATAAAATTGTTGTCCAGAGGTCATTTCACGATCTCATCCAAATGGCAGGTGGACTAACCCGAAAGCGTGACAACAGTATGGAAAATAGTTTGCCTGACAAATAATTAAACCTCAAGGTTGTATAAAAATTTCACACAAAAAATGAAAAAATCTGAAATCTTCATGGCTTTTGCAACATTAGGATTTATTTTGATCGTACCAAATTGGTAACTGAGATATTCAGGTTACATACTCGCAAGTAGAGCAAATAATAAAAATTTAGCAGTCAAACCACAAAAAAATCGTACCCGTTGAAAAGCGACGTTAACTGGAATCAAAACTATCGTCCTTATTTATTTGGAATTGCGATAAGACATTCAAATCATCAATGATACAAGATTAAATCTTGACAAAATTTTCAGATGTGGACATAACTGGCTATAATCATGGCCTTTCAGGATGCAAAAATTCCCCCAGACTATCCCTGTAATTCTCGCTTTTTTATAAACTTCTCCGAATACCGTATATGGTATCGACAAACTTTCTATCCTCAAATTTGAAAATCAAATATAGGGGAAAGATTAAAGCAAAATGAACCAACTCTCCGTTAAATTTTATTGAATAACATTCCTGTTTGAAAGATATCTACAGAGAGCTTTATACATAAATGAGTTGATTTTGATAAAGAAAAATAATAATAATTTTTTTCAAAAGCCTTAGTTCATTTGCTCAAATTCCTTAGATCTTATGCCGAGTTACACAAAATCTGAAAACAGGGCTTCAGAGCTATTTTTGAGGATAGCTCACCTGTAATTCCTTAACCCAGTTTCAAAAAATCAATGCCAGTAATCAAAACCGGAATCTGAGACTCTGAAGAGTCGTAAACTAATTCAGGAATATAAGACCGTTGTTGTGCTGGCGGATCATGGTTACGGAAAACCCTCCTATCTCTATAACTGGCAATGATCCGGTCAGGGAATTTTAGTACCCTGCCCGGGTTTCACTTTCTTTATTTTGAAATATAAAAACTTCTTCTTTTATTTGTCTTTATTTTTTTCCTGGGCACAATGCAGGGCCTCTTCCATGCCGAGGGTTAAAAAGCATCGGTTACATGAAATGCACGAGGCTTTTGCCCGGTCACCGGCAGTCCATCGTTTGACAAGATCGGGCTCTCTTATGAGCGGTCTTGACAGGGCAACATAGTCGGCAATCCCTGAATTCATGACCTCTTCGGCAAGTGTATAACTCAGAAAGCCACCCACCAGAATAAGCGGAATCCCTATTTTTTCCTTGAACACCCGGGCAGCAGTTCTGTAGTAAACTTCTTTGTCTTCCGACTTTGATGTCCCCCGTCTGGAAGGAATGCATTTACCGGATTCAAAAGTACCACCGCTCATTTCAATGGCATCTACCCCCATTTTTTCAAGTTTTCCGGCAACCGTGATCATCTCGGCCACTGTAAACCCATGCTCAAGGAAATCCTCTGCGTTGATTTTGACCAGGATGGGAAAAGATTTTCCAACACGCTGGCGGATTTCCTGATAAACTTCTATCAGCAGCCTTGACCGATTCTCAAGTTCTCCACCATAGTTGTCATCCCGCTTATTATAAAAAGGTGATAAAAACTGGCTGAGCAAATAGCCGTGGGCCGCATGGATTTCAACGGCGTCAAAACCGCAGGTGACTGCTCTTTGTGATGCATCACCAAAGGCTTTTACAGTTCTCTTAATATCGTCAATCCCCATGGCTGAGGCCTTTTTGATATCTTTTTCAATGACATCTGAAGGGCCGATGGGTGCGACCGCATTTTTTCCAATACCCCGCATGCCGGCATGGGCCAGTTGAACAGCGACAGCTCCGCCATTTTCATGAACAGTCTTTGCCACCTGTTTTAAACTGTCGATCATTGCATCGGAATAGATGCCCAACTGCCTGGGGCCTGCCTGCCCTTCCAGAGTCACATGGGTGTGTCCTGTAATAATAAGTCCTACATCTCCTTGGGCAAGTCTGGCCATATAGGCCAGCAACGTATCTTTTGCGATTCCATCAAGAGTAGCCATTGCCTCATAGGTGGCGGATCTGACAAATCGGTTTTTTAGTGTCATGCCATTTATCATACCTGGTTCAAATAATTTAGACATTGTTCTCCTTTTGCACTTTAATGAAGGGTACCCGGGTCCGGTCCTGTCGATGTGTCCTTTGGGCACCTTTATTTCATTCACAATTTCCTTGATTCCGGTGCCGGGAAATATATGACCCGTGGTTTCAATGTCAAGGCACCCCGTGAACGCCATAATTCTACCGCCAATGTTTTTATATCTGTTGACCCAAAACCATTGTACGCCTATTATTAGGGTTATAAAATCATTAACCCGGATGAAATATTCCGGTTGAAGAGGAAAAAATTTTAAAGATGATTGCGTTACAAAAAATTTTAATTATTGATGATGAGGTGTCTATCTGTAATGGATGTAAAATGATCCTTTCAGAAAATGGATATGATGTTGATATATCACTTTCCGGCCGGGAAGGGCTTGAAAAAATTATAAATAATTCATTTGATCTTGTTCTTCTGGATATCAGGTTGCCTGACATGAACGGCATTGATATCTTGAAAAAAATTAAAATTAAAAATAAAGATACTTGTGTCATCATCATGACTGGGTATGGGACTATTGTAAATGCAGTGGACGCAATGAAAAACGGTGCATTTGATTTTATCACAAAGCCATTTAATGAAAAAGAGCTTTCCAAATCCGTTCTTAAAGCTCTTGAAAATAAAAAACTTGTTCAGGAAAATATCGCTTTAAAAAAACAATTATATGATAAATTCAGTTTTGACAATATCATTGGGGAAGACCCCCTGATAGTTGAGGTTTTCAATAAAATAAAACGAGTTGCCCCACTTGACAGCACAGTTCTGCTTGAAGGTGAAAGCGGTACAGGAAAGGAACTTTTTGCAAATGCCATCCATGTGAACAGCAAAAGATCAGCCAATAGATTTCTGGCAGTGGATTGTAATACCTTTTCTTCCTCTCTTATGGAGAGTGAGCTTTTCGGTCATGTGAAGGGGGCATTCACCGGCGCTGATAAAACCATGCCGGGGATTTTTGAAATAGCTTCAAACGGCACCCTGTTTTTAGACGAGGTGAGCAATCTGGATTTTGATATCCAGGGAAAACTTCTAAGAGTCTTGGAGACAGGTGAATACAAAGCAGTTGGTTCAAGCCAGGTAAAAAAGACAAGTGCACGGATTATTGTCGCAACGAATATGGATATACAAGAGATGGTAAAAGAAAAAAAATTTCGGGAAGATCTCTTTTACCGTTTAAATGTATTCCCCATAGATATTCCACCGTTACGGGACAGAAGAAATGATATCCCCACTCTGGCATATCATTTTCTTAAACGGTTCTGTCGTAAGACAGGGAAAAAAATATCAGGATTCTCCGATGATGCCCTTAAGACCCTTGTGAGTTATGGCTGGCCCGGGAATATCAGGCAGCTGAAAAACGTTGTTGAAAGACTGGTGATCCTTTCCGATGGAAATCAGTTAGATCAAAAGTTTTTATATGATACTCTTGAAATGAGGCAGGAAAAAAACTCCAATGATATCCCGGTCCCTGAAAATCTTGATGAACTCAAGGCTGCAAAAAAATGCTTCCTTGAGAATTATTTCAACAAAATAGAGGTTTCCTTCTTACAAAAAGCACTTTCCAAAGCCAACGGAAATATTACCAAAGCAGCAAAAATAGTGGGAATGCAACGGTCAAACTTTTCAACCCTGATGAAAAAATACGATATCACCTATTCTGAAAATTCAACCCAGTAAATTTGAGTATATATTTTTTTATATAGCATATATAATTTTATACGATCGTGTTTGTACGCCTTCCCTTGGGAAATAGCCTCATTTGTTTTCCCATCATATATTTTTTTATACGAAACATGAATACTCGGTGCAATCTTTTTTAAAATCCAACACCCATGATTTGTTGTATAACTATTTGTTTTTATAACTAAATAATTATTTCTTTTGGGGATTAGATATCAATGGCATACCCTATGCAATAGATGCTTTACAACTGACAAACATTAAAAAGGAGATTATCATGACCGCTTTAAAAGAAATAAATAAGACAAAAGAAACTGCCACCCCTTCACATATATTAATTATGGAAGATGATGTTAATGTTGCAAAAGGGTTAAAAATGATTCTGGATGAAGAGGGATATGATGTCGATCTTCAGGGAACAGGGTATGGTGCTATGGATGCCATGGGGAAATATGATTATGACCTTCTTATGGCCGATTTACGTCTTCCGGATATTGACGGCATGCAGGTCGTAAAGCAAACCAAAGAAAATAATCCTGACACAGAAATTATTGTTATGACAGGATATGCTACCAGCAGCCTGGCCGTCGATGCCATGAAGCTGGGCGCAAATGATTTTATTGCAAAGCCGTTTACAGAAGAACAAATCAAATCAGCCATAAAAGAGGCCCTTGCTCAAACCGCTTCCAAAACCAGATCGAGAAATTTTTCCGACATGGATACGGAAAATTATACATCTATTCAGAAAAGAGAAGTATTAAAAGTGTTGAACCGGACATCTGAAGATGAAGAATTCTGGATCGACCTTATGGAAGGAGAAAGCTCTGCCCTGGACGAATATGCATTGTCTTCCGAGGCAAAAGCAGCCGTTACATCCGGTGACCTGAAATGGATCAATGAAAATATCGGCGAACTGACACAAAAGCAGTTGATGTTTGTTTATAAACGTCTTGAAAGAGAAGCATGGTAAAATTTAAAATAAATAGACGACAATGTCTTTATTTACCTATTAATTTTTTATAAAAAGCGTATAAACACTATATGACTGAATTAGAACAATTTAAAACTTTTTATCAGACTTTCAGGGAAGTGAGCAGGCTTGTCCATACCACGACCAAGATAGATTTGAATGAAGTACTTGAGCTTATCGTTTCCCATACAACAATTGATCTAAATGCAAAAGGTGCAGCATTATGCATTTTTGATAAAGATTCCGGTTATTTTCATATCAGTGCCTCCTACGGGATAGATGAAAAATATCTTGCGTTGGAACCATTGACCGGGGAAAGATTTGTATCCTGGCCAGGGGAAAATTATGAAGTTCAAATCATAACGGATATTTTAAACGCCCATCGTGTAAAATATCCCCAGGAAGCATGGGATATCGGTATCCGGATGATGGTGGATGTGCCATTGGTAATTGATGATATAGTCTTTGGATTTATCAGAACATATTTTAATAAAACAAGAATATTTTCCAAGGATGAACTGGATTTCGTCAAGGCTGTTATTGAGCAGTGCTCATGTGCAATCAACCATAATGACAGGATAAAATTTCACATCCTGCGGTACAACAAACTTGCCACAAAAATTGATAGGCTGTCATCCCTGGGAAGAATGGCCGCTGGAATTGCCCATGAAATAAATAATCCGCTGACCGGGATACTGCTTTACAGTTCCAACCTTTTTAAAAAAGCATCAAAGGACGGGCCGTTTAAGGAAGGGCTTGAAATTATCATGCAGGAAACGCAACGATGCAAGGCAACTATACAGGGCCTGCTTGATTTTTCCAGAGAAAAAAAACCAGAAAAAGTAGATGCAAATCTAAATACTGTAATTAAAAAAACGCTTGCCCTTATGGACAATGAATTCTTCCTGAAACGCATTCAAGTGGAAAAGGATCTTGATCCGATAATTATAAACTTTCAATTTGATGATAATCAGATAGAACAGGTGTTGATCAACATGTTGTTGAATGCAGTCCATGCCGTCCATGAAAGAGGAAAGATCAGTATTCGATCCAAAATGGATAAAGCGAAAAAATTTGTTTCTGTAGAAATTCAGGATAACGGACATGGCATGCCCCAGAACAAATTAAAAAAAGTATTTGAACCGTTTTACACGACCAAATCCCATGGAACAGGCCTCGGCCTGTCCGTCAGTTATGGTATTATCAAAAATCATCAGGGTACGATAAAAATATTAAGCGAAAGAGGTACCGGAACATTGATTACCATAAATTTGCCGATAATGGGTAAGCCAGATAAAAATAATATGAAAGGGTGATCAATGACACTAAAAAAAATATTAATTATTGATGATGAGGATGTGATATGCCAGGGCTGTAAAATGATTTTTAACGAAATGGGATATCAATGTTCTCATGCCTTATCCGGCATTGAGGGACTTGAAACCGTATTAAACAATTCTTTTGATGTTCTTCTGCTTGATATGAAATTAAAAGACCTGGATGGCATGAAAATATTAAAAAGGGTTAGGAAAGAAAAACCAAAGCTTTATGTCATTGTCATCACCGGATATTCAACGGTTGAAAATGCTGTCAAGGCCATGAAGCTGGGGGCCAATGACTATATATCAAAACCCTTTGGTGAAGACGATATTATCATCGCCATTCGAAACGCTTTCAGAGAATAATCTATTCTATAAAATCACGGAGTAATTAAATGAAAATACAAACGATAAAGCCGGATAACCTTCAGGGATCCGTAATGGTTGTTGGAGGCGGCATTTCAGGAATGCAGGCTGCTTTGGATCTTGCCAATTCAGGATTTTATGTCTACCTGGTTGAAAGATCTCCCGCCATTGGGGGGAGTATGGCCCAGTTGGACAAGACATTTCCAACCAATGACTGCGCCATGTGAATTATTTCTCCCAAACTGGTCGAGGTCGGCCGGCATTCAAATATTGAACTTTTAACGCTAACTGAGATTTCAGGGCTTTCCGGTTCTGAGGGTAATTTTGAAGTTTCCCTTATAAAACACCCCCGGTATGTGGATACGGATAAATGTATCGCCTGCGGGCTTTGTGCGGAAAAATGCCCAAAAAAAGTGGATGATGAATATAATGAAGCCCTTGGGAAAAGAAAGGCGATTTATGTTCCCTATCCCCAGGCAGTGCCTTTAAAATATGCCATTGATGCAACCAATTGTATCTATATAAACAAAAATAAATGTGGAGTTTGTGCAAAAGTCTGCCCTGCCGGCGCGATCAATTTTGAAGATAAGGAAGAAGCGCTTTCTCTTCATGTCGGTTCAATCATACTTTCAACCGGGTTCAACTCTTTTGATCCGTCAAAATTGGATTATTTTGGCTTTGCACAACATCCTGATATTGTAACTTCTATGGGGTTTGAAAGAATACTTTCGGCCACCGGTCCATCTGGCGGGCATTTATGTCTGCCGTCAGATAAAAAACACACAACGCACCCAAAAAAAATTGCATGGTTGCAGTGTGTCGGTTCAAGAGATGAAAATAGATGCGGCAATGGTTATTGTTCTTCCGTCTGTTGCATGTATGCTGTGAAACAGGCCGTTATGGCCAGGGATCATAGCAAAGAGCCTTTGGAATGTGCCATATTTTATATGGATATGAGGACCCAGGGAAAAGATTTTGACCGATATGTAGAAAATGCTAAAAAAAGCGGGGTTCGGTTCATTCAATCCAGGGTCCATTCCGTTACCCCATCCATAGATAACAATGGTATTGAAATGATGCATGCGGATGATTTCGGACAGAATAAAAAAGAATTATTTGATATGGTCGTTCTGTCCACGGGTCTTGAGATCACAAAATCCTCTGTTGAACTGGCTGAAATTATGGGCGTCGAACTGGACCCGTATAATTTTATCAAGACTGATAGTTTTAATCCGGTATCGACTTCATTACCGGGCGTGTATGCATGTGGCGTTTTAACCGGACCCAAAGATATCCCTCAATCTGTAATGGAGGCAAGCTCTGCAGCTGCAGCTGCAACGGAGAATATTGCCCTTGCAAGACATACAAAAACAAAGAAAACGATACTCCCTGAGGAGCGCAATACTGCCAGAGAATTTTCAAAAATAGGTGTTTTTGTCTGTAATTGCGGAACAAATATCGGTGGCGTCATTGATGTTCCGGACGTTGTGGAATATGCAAAAACGCTTCCCGGAGTGACCTATGCGGAAGAAAACCTGTTTACCTGCTCACAGGATACCCAGGATAAAATGGCCCAGGTGATCAAAGCAAAAGGGTTGAACAAGGTTGTCGTTGCCGCCTGTTCTCCCAAAACCCATGAAGGGTTGTTCAGAGAAACCCTTGTCAATGCCGGTTTAAACAAGCATCTTTTTGAGATGGCAAATATCCGGAACCATGATTCCTGGGTACATTCCAAACAACCTGAACAGGCGACCCAGAAAGCCAAAGATCTTGTACGAATGGCAGTTGCCAAAAGTTTTCTTTTGGCTCCCCTGTTCGAAAGCCAGTTGCCCGTTACCCAGTCAGGGCTTGTGGTGGGTGGCGGTATTGCCGGGATGACAGCGGCACTTTCCCTTGCCCACCAGGGCTTTCCGGTTTCACTGGTTGAAAAAAATCAAAATCTGGGCGGGAATGCAAGACTGCTCAATAAAACATACCGGAATGAAGACATTGGAGATTATGTAAAACAATTGATACATCAGGTCGAAAAAAATGACCGGATCAATGTATTTTTAGGATCCAATGTAAAACAGGTTGACGGCTTTGTTGGAAATTTTAACACAACCCTTATATCAGGAGACTCTGAAAAACAAATTTCTCACGGTGTTGCCATTCTTGCCGTTGGTGCAAAAGAGTCAAAACCCGATGAATATCTTTATGGAAACCATGCCTCTGTTTTTACCCATCTGGATCTTGATGCAATGCTTAGGAAAGACGATTCCAGTATTAAACAGGCAAAAAATTTTATTTTTATCCAGTGCGTCGGATCAAGGGATGAAAAGCATCCCTATTGTTCAAAGGTCTGCTGTACCCATTCAATTTTAAGTGCCGTTGAGATTAAAAAATTAAATCCTGATGCAAATATTTTTATTTTGTACCGGGATATCAGGACATATGGAATGCGCGAATTACTCTACAAGGAGGCAAGAGATCTTGGCATTTTCTTTTGCAGGTATGACCCGGAGAAAAAGCCGGTTGTCACACCCGGCGAAGGATATGTTTCAGTTGAATTTGAAGACCATATCTTAAAAAGAAAAGTCTCTGTTGATGCTGATATCCTCTGCCTTGCCTCAAGAATAGATGCCCGGGAGAATAATGAACTTTTCCAGACCTGTAAAGTGGTCTGTGACAGTGATGGATGGCTTTTGGAAGCACACCAGAAATTAAGGCCAGTTGATTTTGCCAATGACGGAATTTTTCTATGTGGGATGGCCCATTATCCAAAGCCCATTGATGAAAGTATTGCCCAGGCAAAAGCGGCAGCATCAAGAGCCATAACCACCCTGGCAAAAGACAGTATAAGCGTTGGCGGGATTGTTTCAAAAGTCAATTCCAGGCTTTGTTCTGGATGCATGGCCTGCATTGAGGTCTGTCCATATGGGGCCATTGGAATGGATAGTGAAAAAAATATTGCCCAGATAAATAGTGCTCTTTGCAAGGGATGCGGTGCGTGTGCAGCGACATGCCCCTCTGAAGCGTTAACACTGGACGGATTTAATAATGAGCAATTGTACGCACAAATTAAAAGTGCAATGACTGCATAACAAAAAGGAATATCCTCTTGAAAACAGATATATTTGAACCCAAAATAATTGCTTTTATGTGCAATTGGTGCACCTATGGAGCTGCAGACCTGGCCGGTGTCTCACGGCTTCAGTATCCTCCCAATATTATCCCGGTACGGGTGATGTGTTCGGCATCCATCTCACCGCATCATATTTTAAGAGCATTGCAGAGCAATGCTGACGGGGTTCTGGTGGGGGGGTGACATATTGGAGACTGCCATTACCTGTACGGTAATCATATGACAATAAAAAGAATTACATTTGTTCAGGAACTGTTAAAATTCATAGGCTTGGAAAGCCGTCTTCATCTTGAATGGATCTCTTCGGCTGAAGCCCAGAAATATGTACAGGTTGTTACAGATTTTACGGAAAAAATCAGAGAAATGGGACCAAATCCTCTGAGGGCCGGCATAGTTGAAAAAGGAGTCGTATAAGATATGGATATCATCCATCAGGTTGAACAGCTTTTTTTACAGGATAAGATTGATATTTTTTTAGGATATAAAGCCCTTGACGGACATTTGATTCCACACGGATTTACCAAAGAAAAATTAAACGAGCTAAAGGACCTTAAAATAAGTGATGACCGCTATTCCCTTGAAAAAATTGCAACCCATCTGGTGCAAAAAGACCCGGATATTAAAATCGGTATTATCGCAAGGGATTGTAACCAGCGGTCATTGAATCTTTTGTACACGTGGAACCAGTTGAATCCTGAAAATATTGAAATTGTAAATGTCAATTGCTGCCCGTCACCCATCAAAGCCCATGGAGACTGTTCATACCTTGAGCCAAAACAAAGCGGAGAATTCAAAAAAGAACACGGGGTTGATTTTAATGCTGATCCGGAATCTTTTATGGAAACTTATAATAATAATGAACGATTTTCCAGGTGGATGTATGAATTTAACAAATGCATAAAATGCTATGGGTGTCGAAATATATGTCCGGTATGTTTCTGCACGGAATGCAGCCTGGAACACGCAAGCCTTGTCGAGCCAGGAACATTGCCCGCGGAAGTCCCCATTTTTCATTTGATCAGGGCAACCCATATGGCAGGAAGATGCATTGATTGCGGATTATGTGAAGATGCTTGTCCTTCACACATTCCATTGCGCCTTCTTTACAGAGAGGTGAATGAAATTGTCTCCACCGTTTTTGACTATAGACCTGGAGAGGGTATGGAGAAATCCCCCTTTACGATCATCGGAGATAAAGTCACACTGGAACCCAAACCAATGGACTTTCAAGTTGAAGGAGAAAAATAATGGACTGTAAATTTGTACCATCAGTCTGCTCATATTGCGGAACCGGATGCGGTGTCCTTTTTGAAGTGATAGATGGGAAAATAAATTCTACCATACCCCTTAAAACCCATCCTGTTAATCAGGGGAAACTGTGTATAAAAGGCTGGAATCTCCATGAGTATATTAATAGTTATATGAGATTAAAAACTCCATTAATAAAAGAAGACGGCAGCTTCCAAAAAGCAACATGGGATGAGGCGATTAATCACACTGCAAAAAAGCTAAACCACATTAAACAAAAATTCGGCCCTGATTCCATTGGAGTTCTGGTATCTGCCAAAATTACGAATGAAGAGAACTATCTGGCCCAGAAATTTACACGGGCAGTCATTGGGACGAACAATGTAGACCATTGCGCCCGTCTGTGACATTCTTCAACAGTGGCAGGTCTTGCCGCTGCATTCGGAAGTGGTTCCATGACAAATTCCATTGCTGAATTTGAAGAAGATTCAAACCTGATTTTTGTTATCGGATCCAATACAACAGCCTGCCATCCTTTGATTGCCAGTCGTATTATCAAGGCAAAAGAAAAGGGAGCAAAATTGATTGTTGCCGATCCCAGAAATATTCAGCTTGCCAAGTTTGCAGACCTTAGTGTCCACCATCGACTGGGCTCTGATGTTGCTCTGTTAAACGGCATGATGCATGTGATCATTAAAAACAACTGGCATTCAAAAGAATATATTAAAACCCGGTGTGAAGATTTTGAGGTCTTTGAAAAAGAAATTGAAAAATATTCCCCTGCAATGGTTTCAAAAATCACAGAGGTTGATAAAAAAGACATTGAAAAAATGGCAGAACTTTATGCCACAAATTCCCCTGCAGCACTGTTATATGCCATGGGTATTACCCAGCATACTACGGGTGTTGATAACGTAAAATCCTGTTGCAATATTGCCATGCTCTGCGGGAATGTAGGGATTGCAGGAGGGGGTGTAAATCCTTTACGGGGGCAGAACAATGTTCAGGGAGCCTGTGATATGGGAGGATTGCCCAATGTGTTTACCGGATATCAGCCCGTTGCTGATCCTGAAGTTTTAAAAAAGTTCTCAGATGCGTGGAAATGTGAACTCTCTGACACACCCGGTATGACCATCACGGATATGATTTCAGCTATTGATCAGGATAAAATTAAAGCGATGTATATTATTGGTGAAAATCCAAAATTAAGTGATCCAGACTGGAATCATTTGAACCATGCCCTTAAAAAACTTGATTTCATTGCCGTTCAGGATATTTTTCTTTCAGAAACAGCCCAGATAGCCGATGTGGTCTTATCCTCTGCTGCTTTGGGTGAAAGGGACGGGACGTTTACCAATACAGAAAGACGGTGCATGATAACCAGGAAAGCGGTAGAACCCGTGGGCAATGCCTTATCAGATTGGGAAATTATTTCAAAACTGTCCACGGCAATGGGGTATGAGATGTCCTATGCCTCTGCTGAAGATATTTTTAACGAAATCACCCCTTTAACTGAAAAAAGTTATGGAGGGATGACCTATGAGAGGCTTGGCATTAATGGGCTTCAATGGCCTTGTCCCAGCCAGGACCATCCGGGAACACCCTATCTTCACAAGGAATCTTTTACCAGAGGGAAAGGCAGATTCCATGCCATTGAATATAAAGATCCGGCAGAACTTGCCTGTGAGGATTATCCATTACTGCTTACCACCGGGAGGATGTTTGCCCATTTCCATACCGGCACCATGACAAGGGTATCAAAACACCTGGATGTGGAACAGAAAACAGGATATGTTGAAATCCACCCGGAAGATGCGCGGAAAATTCGAGTAAAGTCTGGAGAACCAGTACTCTTGACATCAAGACGGGGACAAATGGAAGTCCCGGCCAGAATAACGACGGATATAAAACCGGGAACATTATTTTTACCCATACATTTTGGTGAAAACCCCACCAATATTTTAACAAACGCCAGTGCTTTTGACCCTCTTGCCAAGATTCCGGAATTCAAAGTCGGAGCGGTTAAAGCTGAAAAATTAATTCAATAAAGCAAATAATACAGGATAGAACTTATTTTTTGTCAAGCAAAGTAAGAAAAATTAGTAAAGACTCAAAATATGCGCTCAAGGCTGCACCTGCACGACATATTGTGCAGGTGCGGCCTCGAGGAAAATAGTCCTTGTATCATTTCTTTAGGTAAATACCTGGTTTACCGTAATTTAAAAACCTTTAAAATGTCATGCATATTATTTGACATGGCCGACATCTGTTCATAGGCATCAGCGGTCTGTTTTGCTATGGAAGCATTCTCAAGTACAGCATGATTCATATGGGAGAGACCTTGTGTAATTCCTTCAATATTTGAACTCTGCTCGGCTGAAAATTCCGAAATTTCCAAAACAAGTGTGTTTACCTGGTTCATAATGCTGTGAATATTTTTTAACACAGCAGCATTCTGATCTGCATTTTGGGCACCCTTCTCAACATCTTTTATAGAATCAGCAATCAATTGACCCGTTTGAGCCGCCGCCTGTGCACTCCTGTTGGCAAGAGCCTTGACTTCATCTGCTACCACAGCAAACCCTTTTCCGGCTTTTCCGGCCCTGACCGCTTCAATGGAGGCATTTAAAGACAGCAGTTTGGTCTGGGATGCAATATCGTTTATGACGTCAATAACCTTGGCAACATCTGAACTGGTCTTCTTTATTTTATCCATTGAGGCCAGCATTGCAGCCATTTGCTCGTCTCCCTTTTTGATTTCATCCAGGGCATTACCACTGATCTTCTGGACTTCAAGTGCCTTTTGGGTATTGTCTTTTGCCCGGATCTCAATCTGATCCATTGAAGTGGAAATCTCTTCAATCCCGGCTGACTGCTCCTCAGTATTTTCCGACAATGTCCTTGCAGAGTCGCTCAATTCTTCAGAGTTGCTCTTCACCTTATCACTGATCTGGATAATCTTTTCAATGGATTGTCCTAAAAGAACTATGGAGCCGTTTATACTATTTTTTAATTGTTCAAGATCTCCTTTTTGTTCACTGGTCAGGGTCTTGGAAAAATCTCCTTTTGAAACTGCTTCCATTACCTGGTTCACATCACCAAGAGCTGAATGCATAGCAGCCATCAAGCTGTCAAATGCCAAGGCTGTTTTACCAACTTCATCCTGCTTCAAAAAATTGATCCTGATGGAAAAATCAGAAGTTTTTTCAACATTCAGAACGTTTTCCTGAAGTTTTTCTAGTGGTTTGGTAATGGCATTGATGATGAGTAAGGCAGCAAAAAATCCGATAATGATGCCGGCAATTACAATAATGCTGATATAAATCAACGCCGATACAACCCCTTTTTTAGCAGACACCTGGACATCATTGCTGATTGTATCACTCACCTTAAGCGTTTTCTCAAGTTCCAAATTTACCAGTTCAGTAATTTTTGAAAGCTGTTGTTTCATTTGTTCAATATTTATAATGGCACCCAGATACTCTTTTTGAACAAAAAATATTCCATCCTCTGCAAGGGTAGTTGATTGAAGTTTTTCAAAACCTTTGGACAAATTTTCAAAAGCTTTTTTTTGATCGTTCGTTCGTAATTTGCGTTTTAATCTGCCCATTCTTGATGATATTTTTTTAGCCAGTTTTTCAAATGACTCTCTAAGTTTCCCAGTATTTTCGATCTTTTTTTCCACGATAAGGTTCTTGATAATATCTTGAAATTCAATCAGAAAAGAACGAAAATCCTGGCCCCGATATAATACCGGCAAATCCTGTTGAAACAAATTCAATAAAAGTTGTGATATTTCTTGAACATTCGTTGTTGTTGTCATTGACAGCTTCCTGCCTTCAGCCTCTTTTTCAGCAATTGCACTTTGAGAGGTCTCAAGAAAAGCCGACAAAGACTTGTCCAGCTCTTTTCTGTCAGCGTCAAAGACTGCAAGTCTCTTCTTTGAAAGTATTTCTTTTGTAAGTTTGTTCTGGTGGGCCTGAATAACATCCTGAGTTTGTTTAAAGAATTGATCCTTATACTGGGTTAATAGTTTAATATTCAGGTTAAATTTACCTTTTTTAAGAATCAGGGACAAACCAGCAAGATTTTTATCAATATCGTTTTTTAATTTTTCAAGTACCTTTTCCTGGACACCTATCGTATCTGGATCTCCCAAAGATAAAAGAGTTAAAACGGCAATATGGGATTTAAGCATATCATTGGCCAGCAAATTGGATATTTTATCTATCGGAGAAGCAACATCTGAAATAGTCTCAACTTTTTTTTTGATCTGGCTTGTAAAAAACAATCCTGAACCACCGGCACAGGCAATCATTAAAACAAGAAAAACAAATACATAAATCAGCTTGGTTC
>Ga0307988_1000328_pt1 | contig 34732 bp, 32 predicted proteins | sample EllFjometagen183_FD_203166 | JGI IMG/M metagenome (GOLD analysis project Ga0307988, IMG submission 203166) | Marine microbial communities from Ellis Fjord, Antarctic Ocean - #183 | ecosystem: Environmental > Aquatic > Marine > Unclassified | place: Southern Ocean | collected 2014-10-08 | reverse complement strand
TGTTAAATATACTTCATTATGGATTCTTTAACATGAGACCTCAATCCTATATTTTAGACATGGACTTCTATACTCAAAACTATAAGATTCTGTCAAGAAAGGATAAAATTGACTTATGACTTAAGGGAAAAATATAAGATGTCATTGAATTATGATATAATTTTGGCTAAACTAAGATAATTATTAATTTAATACCTTTGCTGGCAAGTGATAATAGGAGAGAGTCTTAAACATGCAAAATATTCTTGAGAACAAAAAAGTTCTTGTAGTAGATGATGAACCCGATATTCTGGAAACCCTTGAAGAGTTACTTTATATGTGTTCCGTTGATACAGCCTCAACCTTTGAAGCGGCGATCGATTTTTTAAAAACCAACACTTATGATGTTGCCGTCCTGGACATCATGGGAGTTAAAGGCTATGACCTTTTAGAGGCCACCAACAGGATGGGTATACCCTCCCTGATGCTGACCGCTCATGCTCTCACCCCGGATAATTTAAAACTATCCATTGAAAAGGGTGCAGATGCCTATGTCCCAAAAGACAAGCTTGCAGATATTTCCATATTTCTTGAAGACGTTTTAACAGCAAGAGAAAAAGGTAAAAAATCCAATATCAAATGGTTTTCATTGCTTGAGCCAATGTTTGACAAATTATTTGGTGAGGGTTGGAAAAAAACAGATAAAGATTTCTGGAATGAATTTGATGAAAAACACAAATCATGACTTCTAATAAATTAGGATATGAAACTGCTTAGGGCTCACTCAAAAATTAATTACCAATTTTTCCAGAGTTTGATCATATTGTTTTACAATGATTTCCCATGAAAATACTTCCATGTTTTCAGATAATTTTTTCTGCAACGGCAAATATTTTTGATAATTTACAAGCATGTCTGTAAGTTTTTCCAACATATCTTCTTTAGTCTGATATAAAACATTGGAATGAAGCTCTTCAGGCATAATTTCAGGATAAGACAACCTGTCAGGAAGCAACGGGATACAACCAAACCTGACTGCCTCGACAATGGAAATACCAAAATTCTCCTGAATGGCACAGCTTACGACAATCGCACCCTTTTTAAGCCAGTTTACATATTCGTTTCTCGACTCAACATACCCATAAACAACTATCTCATCTTTAAATTTTTCTTTGGCTTTTTTAAAGATATCAGGGAAAATATCATATTTTTCACCCAGCAAGGCCAGAGTAAAAGGAATATCTTTCTCTTTTAAAACGCTCAGGGCATCAAAAAAAAATTCAGGGTTTTTGTCATATTCCCATCTGTGATTCCATATGATCAAAGGTGTTTTGACATTCCTTTTGTTTAATTCAATCACACCTGGCTCAAAATCACATCCAGGGTAAATCACTTTGGTTTTTTGCTTGATTTGTTCGATCATCCAGGATGGCCTGAAATCCGGCATCTGTTTGATCAATTGCTTTGCATATTTTACAAAATCATTAAAATGAAACTTAGAATTAAATAAAACCTTATCTGCGGCAAAGGCTGAAATAATATTGGTGAAACCCAGGTGAAAATCCCGGGTTTGCCTGGGGCTCAATGGATAGGACAATTGATTTTCATGAAAGTACATGAATACTGGGGGAAGATCGTTACCTGCAAGAGACAAAAAGTCTGTTAGATCCACCATATCAGTGACGATAATTGCATCAAACTTTGAAAAATCCTTTACTTGATTGACAAAATATAGGGCCGCCCCTCTCATACGCCATTTCCAGAATCTGTCTGGAAGGGTCACAAGGGTTACATCATGACGGGAGCTGGCTTTAAACCCCAATGCAAAATCTTTATGGGACCCGCCAAAAAAAGATTCAAGAAAAAGAATTTTCATAATACTGTTTTTCTATCATAAAGTTTAGCAGAGATATAGAATTTATAAGTATGCGTCAAGAAGAGACGTCTACCATCAAGTATAGCATCAATTCAATGCTCATGCTGAATCATCACGACTATTATAGTACACTATATTTTTAAGGTGAGAATAGGTATCAAGGTCCATGGAATCAAATGTGATTCCCATGCCATAATCACCGGACCTGATGATAGTTCCCTTCATCTGCAATTCAATTTTATCGATCCCGCCCGTAAGATAAATCTTAATGGAGCATTTTGCCCCGGAAGAAAACAAATTTTCCGAGTTTATAAGCATCCCTTTCATGCTTAAATCACTGGAACTTCCTTCGAAATTGACTTCTTTCTCATCTACTTCAAACAATATCCGGGTTTTTGTTTTAAACCCGACCCTGTTATGCTTACGCCTTTCATCATTGTTGGAAGTGATCATGATAGCTTTCTCCAAGCTTTTTCTTTTCATATAGTTAAATTATATTATAAAATAGCATATTTCCACCCATCGCTCAAACCGATTTCCCGGATTCAACCTTTTAAGGTAACAGTATCCCAGCTCAATGGCCATCTATCAAGGATGAACCACGGGTTTTGCCATTGATTGTTGACGTGTTCATTTTTAAATCACTGCTGCTATACTTTTAGCAAGGTATGAAATTTGATTTTCACTAAGACCGGCTAAATTAATGCGTCCATCATCAAGGCCATATACGGCATAGTCATTTCTCAAAATTTCCATTTGCCGGGGCGTTCCAGGCAACATTGAAAACAGACCTGAATTATCTGCAATAAAATCATATTTTTTTGTACCTGTTTCAACTTGCAGTGCCAAAGAAAGTTTCTCCCTAAGCCCAACAATGCGTTTTTTCATGACAGATAATTCTTCATGCCACGTGTCTTTTAACTCAGGTGTTGTCAGTATGTGTTTAACAATCTCAGCCCCGTTTTGAGGTGCTACCCAGTGACATGGCCTGGCCAGAGAAGCCAGTTGAGTCTGTGCGATTTTTATCTCTTGTTCATTGCTACCCATTAAGAAGGCGCAACCAACACGATCGTTATATAAACCAAAATTTTTTGAGCAGCTGAAGCTGAGTGCTAAATCATCAACTTTTTCAGCCATAATAATTAACCCTTTGGCATCTTCTTTTATGCTGATCCCAAGACCTTGGTAGGCAGTATCAATAATCGGATAAAAACATCTTTTTTGTGCAATATCGGCAATTTTACTCCAATGATGTTCATCAAGGCACAATCCTGTAGGATTGTGACAGCTACCATGAAGCAGAACAGCATCTTTGGGGCCTAAGGAATCAAGTGTCTCCATTAGAGAATCGGTTTTTAATTTATTAGTTTCCCGGTTTAAAAAGGGATATTTTTTTAATTTTAAGCCAATGGATTTCGCTGTTGGTCCATGGTTGGCATATGTGGGATCACTTACCCAAATAGTCATATTAGGTTGAGCTTTTTTAATAAGATTTAAGATCAGGCTTAAGGCACTGCTGCCTCCAGGGGTTTGAATTCCACGAATGAACTTGTTTTCAATCTTTTTTTGAAATGCAAATTCTTGAATAAGGGCAACGAACTCAGGATCACCTAAAGGCCCGACATAGCTTTTGGTTGTCCTGTTGACAGCTAAATATTTTTCTGCTTCACGAACTGCCTTCATTATGGGGGTATTTCCTGAATCATCACGATATACCCCAACAGTCATGTCAACTTTTTCAGACCTGTGATCTTTTGATGCCTGAATCATTAAAGGCACTATTTCATCCGGCTTTGGTAAGGGTAAATCAGCAAACATTTTTTTGCCTCTATAAATATTGTAGTTTAAATCCCTTTGGATATTATCTCTCCAAAATGTATTTAATATTATGATTTATGTCAATTAGAACCGGCATTCAATGGATTATTATACCTGTTCAGAGTAAGGTTCTCTGATCATTAACCAATAGTCTGCATCCGTTATTGGTTCATGAAATGATTCAACTGCCTTAAATCCAAGCCGATTGTAAAAACTCATGTTTCTTGGCACAAAGGTTTCCAGATATGTGGAAACATTTTTTAAATCAGTTTTTTTTAAAATTTTAGTAACCAAATCGCGGCCAAGTCCCTGGTTCTGAAATTCTGGAAGAATTCCAACAATGGAAAGATACCAAAACTCATTTCCAATCAGGGGACTAGACTGGGTAGCCATAAAATCAACTATTGCATTGTATCTTTTAAGGCTTAATTCTCCCATATAATTTAAAAGAAATGTCTTTTTTTCTTTTGATTTTAATGCTTCTTGGTTTTTGTTCAAAGGTTTGCTCCAGATAGAAACCCCATATTCATGTTCCCCGGGAAGATAAAGCTCCCCATATTTTTCAGCTTCAGTCATTGAATATTCCATATATCTTAACATGGCTTCCTGGGACGACTGACCATTTCCGACAGAGTTTTCCATTGCCATGTAAAAAGCATCATTTATAAGGGATTGATAAATTGCTTTTGCATAATTTCTGTATCGAAAAATAAAACTCATAATTAAATCTCGGTAAAATAATATTTATTGTTAATAAATTCCATAAAAAATCCAACGAAGAGCAGTACGTATCTATATGAATTGACGGCTCAATGCAACAATTCCCACGCCAATGATCATTGACAAAAACACATTCCCGGTTTTGTAAGTGCATCCGGCTGTAAAAACGGCTGCCACACCTCCATAAATTCCTGAAGATGCTATTCCGGGGGCTATCAATGATAATAAAAGTGTGCCGGGAAGTGCATCCATAAAGACTCTAAACCGTCCTGTTTCAGGAAGGCGCTCTGAAAGGAGCAGGCCTCCAATCCTGAGTAAATAAGTTACTATGGCTGAACATATAATTGTAATAATGATCGTTGTATCATTGCTAATCAGTTCCATGAGTCTTCTCCCGGTATAAAAGTGCTTCAACCATAGCTCCCCCTACTCCACCGATCAAAATATACCATTTTCCGGGTAATATCTTTTCTGCTGCAATGGATAGCAGGGCTGCAATCAACCACGGCACTATATTTTGTTTTCCTTTCCACATGCTAACTGCAAGGGCTGTAAACACAGCTATAAATGCGAAATCCAAGGCATAGACTTCAGGATTACTGATTGCAGTACCCAGGCTATGTCCTAAAAGGGTTCCGGTGCACCAGGCTATCAAAACACATACGCCACTGCCTAAAAGATAATAAGTATCCACCTTTTCCCTGTAGTAGGCCGCCATGGTCACTGCCCAGTTTTCATCTCCCACAAGATGCATAAAGGCAAGTTTATGTTTAAGACTTGTACCCTGGAAAACCGGCCTCAATGATGCACCGATCAAGAGATATCTTAAATTAATGACCAATACCGCTAAAGTGATTTCAAGAATTGGGAGCGGTGGGTTCCACATGTCTATCATTACAAATTGGGCAGAACCGGCGAAAACAGAAAGATTCATAAATAGCAGTTCTGTCCATGTAAGCATTTTTTGTGCAGCAAGTACTCCAAGAACGCTTCCATAAGCGCTCACACTTGCGGCTACAGGCAAACTCGCAGCAAAACCTGATGTAAAATTTCTATTCATTTATTTCTAAACCTTTGATTACAAAAATAGCATTGGAATAAGGATAATTTTCTATTGGAGTTTGCAAATATTCTAAAATAGAATTCAAATTTAATTGTCCTTTAAAATTCTTAAACATCAAGTGCATATACGCCATTACATTTTTTTTTGTCAAATCCATTTACGATATTTTCAATCCAGTTACGATATACTGCTTGCACGATGATTGTTCAAGTGTCAAAAAAGATGGATTTTTTCATCGATGGCGAATATTATGAGTAAATTATACCATATACAGCATTCTAGGGATTGATATTTTATTGAACCTTTTTAAAAAATGATTGTCATGTGACAAATTCAATTGTAAACACAGATCATTAATAATTTAAAGGCCATTGAACCCTTGAACATAAATGATCATAAGACGCTAACATTTAAAAACAGAAAACCTTGCCGGGAACTTTCAATTGAATTGAATATTCGTGGTGCCAATGAATATTCAAAGGTCAGTTTTCCTGTAAAATATGGTCTTTTTTCAAGATTTGAAACCAGTGATTATGTATTTGAATTTAATCTCAACAATGAAATCAGGCATGCAAAATCAAAAAAAAGGACATGGCTCAATCCCTCAGAATGGCTTAAACGAACCATGGGAAATGACTGGGTGTATTATTCCACTGGAGGCTATTCAGGGGTTTTTGAGGCCTTGGGTGAATATTATCTGCCCAATCTTATGTATCCGACAAATTCGCTTCTGAGCGGCAAACCTTTTGAAGAAAATGAAACAAATGGTATTGTAAAAAACTGGCATGAAATCATATTACAATTACCGGTTACGGGCATACCCGTTGAATTTTCTCAATGGATTCAATCCATCCGGCAGCAAACCCCTGAAAAGTTGCAGAAAAAATCTCAAAACCTGTTTGACATATCCGGATCAAGGGTCACTGTGATGCCACCCGATGCCCGGCATGTTGACTATAATATAATCCCTATAACTATTTCCGACGGCTGTCTTTATAAATGTCAATTTTGCAAAATTAAAAACAAAAAGAAGTTTTCAATTCGATCCAAACAGGATATTGACAATCAGATCACCCGACTCAGGCAATTGTATAGTCAGGACATTGTCAATTTCAATGCCATATTTTTAGGGGAGCATGATGCGTTAAACACGCCCTGTGAATTGATTCTTAATACAGCGCAGAAGGCTTTTGATGTTTTTGAGTTCCAATCTTCATACATGAAAGAAAACTTTTTGTTCATGTTCGGGAGTGTGGATTCTTTTTTAAATGCAGGCAAACTTTTTTTTGAAACACTCAATGACCTTCCCTTTCAAACCTTTATCAATATCGGTCTTGAATCCTATGATCAGGCAACCCTTGATTTTCTGGGCAAACCCATCACCAAAAAACAAGTGGGGCAGGCATTTGAAAAGATACAGATCATAAATGACACATTTTCCAATATAGAAATCACCTGTAATTTTGTCATGGATGAAACCCTGCCGAACTCACACTATGAGGCTTTAATGACTCTTATCAGAAAAAGTGTAAACAGGACAAAACCCAAGGGATGTATCTACCTGTCTCCATTAAAATTCAACAGACCTTCACGTCAGGTACTCTATGATTTTTATAAACTAAAATCTCTTAGCCGGTTTCCCACATTTTTATATATGATCCAGAGGTTGTGAAACACTATGCCTCATTTTTAACCATTTCCCGGTATTCCTGCCTCAAAACCATGACAAGAAAAACCCATATGCAGCTGAGCAGTATGGCGAGCCAGCTGAGCTGGACAATGCCCATGGAAACGGGCAGCCACCTTGTGACCAGCAGAATGATAAAAGAACCGAACACCTTGAACAATCTGTACCCAAGCATATCCAGCCACGCCTTTGCCTGGTAAATGAGAACGGGATCAATGGGAACATAGAGCAATTCTTTTGATGCACGGTTAATGGAATAGGAAAGGCTTCGATCACTGATCTTGGTTGCGCTGATAAAAAAATTGGTGGGAATCATTATAAAAAAAAGTGAGCAGCAGCTAATCATAACAGGTTGTACCAAAAGGCCTGTGATGGTCCCGAACTTTTTGTGTACCAAAGGAGTGATCCCAAGATTAATCCCAATGGAAACAAGACTCATCACACTGAAAAATGCGGACAAATAAGCAGTCCTGGCTTCCGTGTCTGAGAATGCTTCTTCAATTGTATTTAAAAACTGATATTCAACCAGAGGAGATACCAATTGTGCCAATAATAAAATACCCCCCATCAGAACCAGGTAACGATTTTCCAGAAGTTTTCCCAGGCTGTTATGGCTCGTTGATCTCATTTTCGTCACACTTGCAGACTCACAATAGATGCCAAGACGGCCCATGGTCCAAGTCAGGAAGGCGATTATCAAAATAGTCGCCGATGCTGTCAATAAAAGGTCCTTAGTTTCAAGGGCTGTATGACTTACCAGAAAAGCTGAAATACTACCGCCGGCCACCCCGCCCACAAGGCCTCCCGTGCCGACAAATCCATACCATGATTTCCCTTCCCGGGTTGTATAGATGGCATTTGCAAGACTCCAGAATTGTTCAACCAGCACCACCCCGATAATGTCCACAAGGACATAGAATCCAATGACGGCTGCCGGACCCGGAGAATTTAGTACAAATCGATACAATATCAACAAAACACTTATAACAAGGCAGGTCACCAAAACCACATTAATCCTTGCATACCGCCTGACCATCTGGTGGTAAAAACCGACAAAAATAACAGTTGCCAATGCTGTAAGTATCCATACCCAGGGAAGCTGCCTGGCTCCCATGGCCTCAAGAAATAAAGAACGACTGGCCGGTTTCAGCTGGTAATAAGCAGTTATAATTAAAAAGAAATTAACAAACAAAAATGAAGACCGGATTCCTAGCTTTCGCAGGGCTATAAATTTTCCGTTGCACTCAAGATCCTGGTCTGTTGATATTTTATTATCTTGCAAAATCATATCCTTTTTAGTATTTATAACAGATTATGAAGGCAATTGCACAATTTGTCACTTTAATTTTATTGTTGATAGCTCCAGGTATCCAGGCATCCCCATCCCCGGACCTGCTGGACACAATTTGTGACACAAAACTTCAAAAAGGCCTGGAACAAGCTCTGGAACAATTAAACCTTTCCAAGGCAGCAGCCGGCAAAAACCTGACCATAGCTCTTGTGGATATTACCAATCCTTTTGAGCCCCGGCATGCATATATCAACCCCAATGAAATGATGTATGCGGCCAGTCTGCCCAAGATTGCCATTCTCCTCGGGGCCTTTGATCGTATCTCCAACAATGAGATGACCCTGGACAAGAATACAGAGCAGACCTTAACCCGGATGATCCGTAATTCCTCTAACCAGTCAGCAACAACCATGCTCAATCGGGTAGGCAAAGATTACCTTGCCGACCTGCTTCAATCCCCCCGGTACAAACTCTACGACCCTTTAAGAAACGGTGGATTATGGGTGGGCAAAGAATATGCCAGGGTCGGTGCCTGGAAACGAGACCCCGTCAATAATCTTTCCCATGGTGCCACTGCCTTACAGGTTGCACGCTTTTACTTTATGCTGGAAACAGGACAATTGGTCACCCCGAAATACAGCCGCCTTATGAAGTCCATATTAGGCGAGCCTGCCATCAACCATAAATTTGTCAAAGGTATTCAGTCTATTGACCCTGAATCTAATATCTTTCGCAAATCCGGCACCTGGAAGTCTTTTCATTCCGACAGCGCCATCATAGAACGTAATAATCGCAGCTATATTGCCGTGGCCATGGCCAACAATCCCATGGGCGGTCAATGGCTGAGCGATCTGATCGTGTCCATGGACAAGCTCATTTTTGAGAATGCCCCTTCCCAGGAATAGACTCTTTTTTCTCATAATCTTTTTCAATAAGCTGATGAACCCGTGTAGCTAAAGTCTGGTGAGCCAAAGCTGAATTTTTACGCACAACATTGGAGATCACCGCCACCATGTAATGTAGCCTGTGCGTGGATGCCGGATGCTCGACAATGGCAACGGAACAAAGCAGGTTCAGCTCATTGCCCTGATATTTTTTGCAGACAAATCCAGATTCCGGCCTGCACTTGTACAGAGACCCGGACTTAAAATATACTGCAGCCCCTGAAAGTGCGGGTGATGACGCATACCTGATTCGCCTGGCCGTCATGTAAATAAGCCGCTTGATTTCCCTGCTGGAAAAAGGATCAACCAGTTTCCCTTGCTCAAGCTTCAACAGAAACTCTATCAGTGACTGGGGGGTGGCATAGCTTGTGGTACCCGGCACCATACTCTTTCCTTTCCGGGTAAAAAAAGATCCCTGGCGAAAGGTTTTCAGATTTAAGTTGTTCCGGGTTATGGGGTCTTGAATGCTTTTTGTGAACCATTCTCCTAAATCTTTTTTAGGGGTCTCATTAAAAAAGGATTGAGAAACCTTTTCTGCAACCGGATAATCTTTGCCAAACCTATTAATGAGCAACAATTCTTTTTGTACCATGGCGGCTGCAGCATTGGAGCTGGCAGACAGCATCCAGTCAAGCCAGGTCCATAAGCTTGCGCTGTCCCCCTGGCGGATGGGTCGATATTGAATTGCCTTGTTACCCCCGGCCCAAAAAGGAACCTTGTGAGAATCATTTTGGATAAAGGCATCAGCCGTGACCATTGTGGTTCTCAATATGTCCAGCCGTTTTTCCAGGTCATTAGGATAGATATCTGCAAGAGCCTGGAAAACACCCAAAGCAACAATGAGCTTTCCCACACTGCCGGGGTTTGCCTTAAATCCTCCCTGTGAAGCTGCATACCGGGGTGCTTTTGTATCCGTAATATCCAGCACTGCAATACCATATTCCTTTGCATCCTCTCCCAGCAAAGCCAGAATTCTATCTGTTAGCTCGGCATCAGGGGCCGGGATTTGCATTTCTGAATGATTTATCAGACGCAGATCCACCTTTTGGGTATCAAGCAAAGCGCCTGCTGAAAGCTTTTTCCCGGGGATCTTTCCCTGCTGTACCTTTAGCACCCCTTCCAGGCGTTGAATATTAGTACTAAAATACCCGTCCAGAGGATAGGCTTGTAAAGATTTTTCTCCTCCCAACGCCAGGACCAGGACCAGGACCGGGATGAAAGTACAAATAAAATGCTTCATGGGGCATCCTTTTCAGGTATTCTGGTTAAATCATTTATCACCTTTTTTTGACTGTTAAATTGTCGATCCAGCAAAGAAAGGTACTTGTCATGCTGTGACAGAAAATCGTCCAAAAAGGGTCTAATCTGAAACAGTACTAGTTTGTCTTTATAAAACCCAAACTCAACATCAGCCGGAACCTCCTGACCTGCATCATCTAGGAGGTTGGGGAATCTTTGAGGCAATTGTCCGGCAAATGCGATCAAAAGTGCAATTTCTTTAGCATTCAATATGGCTTCACTGCCGCTGGCATCAGCCCTGGCCATGCCGCCCTGTTCCAATACCACACGTTTTAGGGGTTCTGTAGCCTGCGACAGCAGGGTCACTTCCCCAGACTTGGTATGAACCCGCAGTTCCTCGGCCGTCTGACCGGAAACAGCACCTCCCACTCCTTCATTCACGGCAATGGTAAGCCAGCCTTTTTCTTGCGTCTCAAGGTTCTTTGTCACCAAAACCCCGGATTTTTCAACGGGCACGGTTTTCATCAACAGAACAGAGGCATACACATGCTCTGGATTTGCAAGATAGGCATGACGCCATCCAAATGACCTCAAGGTAAAAGGAGATGCCCATACCCTTTGCACAGCAGCCAGGATATTGTCAAACCCGACCACATGGGGCAAAGTCAGGTTCAAGCCGGCCCCCGTGAACCCGGGCAGGTCTTCTACATTAGTGTCACTGCGCACAAAGACCCCAAAGCTTCCATCCTTACCCAGGATTTTTTCAAGTATGAGTTTCAGGTCATGGCGAAAACTTTCACCCGGATCAGTGTTAAGAATCCAGGATCTGATGCTTGTAAGCGTTGCCTCAATCACAGATTTCTGCTCAATTGGTTTGTCTTTAAGGGCAAAAATTTCCTGGTATTGATTTTTCATCCAGACAAACATTTCAGGGCCGCCAGGTTCAAAGGGCTGGTCTAATAATTTCCTGAAAACCCCAAATGGAATCACCACCCCCTCCGTAACTGCCTCGGGAAAATGGTGTTTCAATTCTCCTAAATTAGCAGCTTTAGGACCTGCAATCCTGCCTGAATCTTTTGCCCGGATCTGCTGCAGGGTTACAAACCCGGTCCTGCCCAGATCAAGCTTTTCAATATCCACTTTTATAACTGCCCGTTTAACCCTTGCTCTTTGAGCAAAGATTGCATCCCAGTCCGGGTGGTCTTCGGCCATTTGAACCACACCTTTAGGGCTTACAGCCAGTACAACTTTCTTGTTTATCATGGATCTTATTTCCGGCAACAGAGTCTTATGCACTGCAACGTTGGGAATGCCTATGTTTCTGGCCAGCAATTGGACATGGGAGAGGATATTTCCCCGGCCCGCAGTCACAATTCCTGCAACGGGCGGCAGATCAGAAGTAGTGGCCGGAAGCATTAAAATACTATTGCTGGAAAATTTTTTCAGATCATCCCGGGATTTGGGTTCTCTTAGTACCCCTCTGGCAAGTCCCGGATTCAAACCATTAACTCCAAAAGTCCGGCTTTTTCCCCATATATTATTGGCAATACCCAATTGTCGACTGTTGTCCGCCATCAATCTTTCCAGCACCTGGGAATAGGCCAATAAAAGACTTGCGTGGAGACGGTCATGGATATATCGCCTACTCAGAGGCTCTATGGTCTGAAAATGGTCAACGGTCCTGGAAAAATTAAAATTAAGATTTTGTTCAGCCCAGTCAGATACCCTGGCAACATAGGCAAGATCGGTTCGGTATTGAAAAAGGTCCTGGCCGGGTTTTAATTGGTTTGCAAACCTGTTTTTCAATGCCTTATGCTGACGGCCTGAAATAAAGCCTGTTCCATAAAGGATATCTGTGCATTGACTTAAGAATCTGAGGGACCGGTCAAGAGAAACCTGAGGCAAGCTGTACATCAACCCTGTGGCCTCTCGAAACAATTCATCTTCCAAAAGCATCCCCGTATCCAGAACTGCCAGCATGGCAGCGGGACCCCCTGCCTTAAAGAGATGACTGCGCAGTACTGCGCTCAAGCCTGCAACAACTTCAAATCGGATAAAAGGGTCTGTCTCTTTTGCAAGTCTTTTAGCCCCCTGCCCAAGTTTTTGAGATAATTCAGGATTGAGTACCTGGTCAGCCAATGCATGGAGCAGGAATGCTACTTCCCCTGGCTGAAATACCTCATCTATTATCTTTCCCAGGTGTTCATAGGAATCCATAAGTTCGATAAGGCCGTGTTTTTCAGCATAGGCCCTGACGCGTCCGGCATCCCCGGCATCGGGTCTACCATGTATCTTGGTACGCAGAAATTCAAAATTTTTATCAGCCTCTGCAATGGTCAGGGATAACTGCCGCATCTCACTGATGGGAGCATTTTTACGAAAATGGGGCAGCAGCCTCGCTGCTTCACGCAGGAGCAAAAACCTCTCTTGTGACCCTTTGCGGGTATTTAAAAGAGCCTTTAAAAGTCCTGCCCCGCCCTTTGCTTCGTCTTCAACCTGCAACGCCCCACGGTAATACCGGGCTCGCCTGAATATCCACCCATCGTCAGCATTGATAAGGAATTGCTCCAGGATCATCTGTTTTAATATATCAGGGTATACTGGATTCGCAAGTAAGGTTTCAGGAACCACTTCTGCATATATATTGCCGATATAATATCCCTGGCTACGCATGGCCTTGACCTGATCCGTCCATTCCCCATGCTGAACCCCGCCGCCATGACTTTGACATGCATATTCGACAGGTTCCAGGATACTTCCGTCATTACAGAACCATCGCAATTGTTTAAATGGCCCCCGGGGAATTTTTTTCATACTTTCAACCCAGGATCTAACTTCACCGGCATCCTGGCCCAATAAGGGGTTGACACCCAAAAACAAAAAAACAATTAGAATCAAGCGGATCAGTTTCATTGAGTATATTCCTTTGCCGGTTTCAGATCATCGTGAAAGTGTTTTGTTTATTTCCTATCATAAGCATGTTTCTATTTTTTTCCAAGATAAGATTTAGTTTTTAGACGCTGCAGCTCAACTTGTGAATGGGGTCAGGCTTGTTTTATCCCTTTTTTGATGATAGTTTCCCTTTCATGAAAACGACTCAACGTATATCACTTCACGGGGGCCATAGTGGTCAATATTGTAACCATGCAAAGGATTTGCTTGAAGATATCATTCTGCGATATATTGAACTTGGATTTACAAAAGTAGGGATTACCGAGCATGTCCCGCCCATCAATGATCACTTTTTATACCCTGATGAAAAAGTGCTTAACCTTACTGTTGATGATCTACAAAAAAGATTTAAAGATTATTTTAAAAATTTGAAAAATTTGAAAAAAAAATATTCATCTAAAATCCAAATCTTTGTCGGAATGGAGACAGAAAGCAATGCAGACTATATTCATCAGATTAAAAACCTGATTTCAAGATTTCAACCCGATTATATTGTAGGATCCATGCATCATATTGATGGCGATTGTTTTGATTATTCTAAAACCGACTATGACAAAATTGCTTCCACCTGTGGCTCATATGAAGCCATGTATGAAAGATATTTTGATCTTCAATATGAGATGATAAAAACAGTTAAACCCTTTGTAGTTGGACATTTTGATCTAATTAGAATCTATGACGAAAATTATAAAAAAAGGTTGTTACTCCCACAAATTGCTCAAAAAATTGAACGAAATTTAAATCTTATAAATTCTTTAAACCTTGTTATGGATTTCAACCTGCGACCCTGTGCAAAGGGAGGAAAAGAACCCTATATCACAGGCTCAATTCTTAGGCGTGCAAAAGAAATGGGTATACGGGTTGTCCCAGGAGATGACTCCCATGGTGTCAATGAAGTCGGCGGCCATATTGACAAGGCAATTGAAATATTAAGAGCCCTTGGCTTTGATACTCAATGGCCTGACCCCAGGCTTCTAACTTAAACTATAACCAAAACCAGGACAGGGGTCGGTCACCTGGCTTTGGATACAAAAGAAAAATTATAGAAAAACGATAAAAATGAGATCTGAAAACCTTTCAATCATTCTTGTTCAACCCCAGGGACCCATTAATATAGGTTCTGTTTGCCGAACCATGATGAATTTTGGATTTACACAGCTTCGGCTGGTAAATCCCACAAAACACTATAAATCTCTTTTGGCAAAAAAAATGGCCTTAACTGCTTTTTCTGTTCTTGAAACTGCCTTAATTTTTGACGATCTTCAATCTGCCCTTTCAGATATACAAATTGCCTTTGGCACCACCCGAAGGTTTGGAAAATACCGGAAAAATTTTTTTACGCCTTCAGGCGCTGCTGAAAAATTAAGGCAAACACATAAAGAATCAAGTTGTGCCCTGGTACTGGGTCCTGAAGACACGGGGCTTGAAACAAAAGATCTTAACCTTTGCCAGCATTTTATCACCATCCCCACCCATGATGCCTATAAGTCCATGAACCTGAGCCATGCCCTGGCTGTGCTGTTATACGAAGTATCTTTAAAATCCGACCTGGGAGATAAAGGTATAGACCCCCAGCCGAAAAAGCTTGCCAGGGGTGATGAAATCGAACACATGTTTGAGCATATGAAAAAAAGTCTTTTAAATATTGATTTTCTTGACAAACAAAACCCGGAACACCTGTTAAGAACATTCAGACGCCTTTTTGGCGAAGCAGGACTCACATCCAGGGATGTCAAAATTATCCGCGGAATGATGAGCAGGATAGACTGGACGGAAGAACAAAGGAGGAAACTTACCAATGTTCACGATGGATGATCTTTTAGAAATTGCCATAAAGATGGAAAAAAATGCAGGTGCCGTTTACATCAGGGCTGCTGAAAAAATCAATCACAAAGAATTAAAATCCATGCTGAAATGGATGGCCGGCGAAGAAACCAGTCATGTCTTATGGTTTGCAGATCTAAAAAATAAATTTTCTCTTGAAATAGATGAGGCCGATCTCAAGGAAATGGCCCCCCAGGTATTGCAGGACATGATTGGAGAAAAAACACTCTCGCTTGAAGATGTTGATTTCAACAAAATAAAAACGGTTTCAAAACTTTTGGAAACCTTTATTTATTTTGAAAATGATACCATCATGTTTTATGAACTTCTCAAAATGTTTATCCAGGACGCAAAGGTATTAAACGGATTAAAACAAATTATTATAGAAGAAAAAAAACATATTAAAGAACTAAAAACAATGATGTCATCTTTGTCTGATAAAGAGATCTAAGTTTCAACTTGGTAAACTTTAAGGATGCGGCCTGACCACCTTAAAGACTTGTCCAAGATAATCACAGATCATTTTTGGATCATCAATAAAAGCTTTTCCTGTTAATAAACTTTTTTTAACACCAAATGGTGCATTTGAATTATCATCAAGTACTAGTACGGGGCAGCCCTGATTTTCCGCACCAAGGCATTCAATGACCTTGTGGCGTGGTTTTTCATAATCAAGCCAAATGATCTCAATCTGCTTTCTGACTTCAGGGGAATAGGCAAAAAAGCCTTCCACAATACCACAGTCCGGGCAATAAAAAGGTCCTTGATTATTTTTTTCAAACCAGGGATTGAGCATGAAAAGAATGTGTTTACTCATTTTTCTATCTCCATAATATTGGAGATGTATCCAATATCCGTTTAAAATCTAAGGAATGGCTCTTTATCACGGGATGGTGAAGTAGTTATGCATACATTAATTTCCCTTTTGGTTTTGGGATTGTACGACCTAAGTCTTTAGCAGTTTCGATCCATTCGTTTATAATAGTTACTGCGTTTGATACAGCTTCTTGATAACTATGGCCATCTGCCATGCATCCAGGGAGTTCGGGAACTTCGGCAATAAATAATTGATCCTCCTCGCTCCAATGAATGATCATTTCATATTTATTCATCATTTGTCCCCATATTTAATTTATATTTCAATATTATATTTCTAACTTGTTTTACTTGATATGCCTTAGATTTTGAACCCAGAGGTTGTGGTTTAGAATTTCATCAACACCATCTTTTAAGAAAATATGATGATCACCCCGTATTCGCTCTATAAATCCAAATGTTATCAACAAATTGCACAATCCATTAAATGGAATATTTGAATCCGAAAGCCCTCTTATAACTTTGATTAATAGTTTATCATATTTTCCCATGATTATCCTTGTACAAAACTTCTTCTTTCTAAAAAAATACAACAAAAACTAATGCAATGCAACTTTTATCAGGGCTAACGCATGTAAATATTCTGATTTCTCTATAGTCCTGATAATATAAAACATTATTTCCCCCCTATAACCTTTTCAAGATTACCACTGGTACGGTTCTGAGAGATTGATTTCGTTGCATGCGAATGAGCCTTTAATTTTACTCGCTCAGCGGGATCAGGCGGGGTAAAACTCGCAACAAAACAAACTGGCTTTATAATTGAAGAATATTTTAAAATCATAAGTCCGGGGTTAGGCATTTGCCAAACACCCGGACAAATCATTTGCTTTTTACCATAGCCTCATTAGTTAACCGTCTCAGGCTTTAATTTTTTTCATCTCCGGATCATAGAAAGGTTTAAGCGATACTTTAGCAGGATAACTTGTACCGGCAATATTAATTTCCCAGGATCCTGCATCAATATAGTTCTGATCAACGGGTTCATCTGCCTCAATCATAAATAATCCAATGGCGCCACCAAGGGTGTATCCATAAGAGCCTGATCTAACGTAGCCTACAGCTTTTCCATTCCTGGAGACAACTTCGGCATGGAAGATCAACGGCTTTGGGTCTTTCACCATTACCTGGGCCAGACGTCTTGTCATGCTTCCCTGGGCCTTTTTCTTTACACAGGCATCTTTGCCGATAAATCCACCTGGTTTGTCTAATTTAACGGTAAAGCCCAACCCTGTTTCATAGGGGTCATCCATATTGTCCATGTCATGTCCATAGTCTCTATAACCTTTTTCCATTCTCAAACTGCCAAGGGCCTTTAGACCTGCATGACAAAGGCCAAATTTTTCTCCGGCTTCAACAATTGTATCATACACATGAACGGCCTGTTCAGTAGGGATATAAAGTTCATATCCAAGTTCACCCAGATAGGTCATCCTGACACAAATTGCCCGTCCATATCCAATGGCAATCTCCTGCACATGGCGATAGGGAAAGGCCTCATTTGAAACATCTGCAGCCGTTATGGACTGCAATAGCTCACGGGATTTAGGTCCCTGAATGTTTAATTGCGCATAGGCTGATGTCATATCTGTGACAAAAGCATGGGCATCGGCTGGAATATTCCTCTTTAACCAGGCTTCAGCGTGGCGGTGCATGGTATCAGTAACCACAACCAGAAATTTTTCTGGTTCCAGCTTTGCCACCGTGAGATCGGCTTCAAGTTTTCCATCCTCATTGAGCCAGGGCGTGTAGGTAATCCGATTAAGATTGCCGTCAACCTCGTTTGCTGAAACATAATTCAAAACTTTGCCTGCATCCCGGCCCTGCACAAAAAATTTTGACATAAAAGACATATCCATTAGGATCACATTCTCACGGGCTGCCCTGTGCTCTTTTTCCCAATATTCAAACCAGTCTGCTTTGCCCCAGGAATGGTTTTCAATTTTGGCTTGTTTTCCTTTGGGAGCAAACCAATCTGCACCTTCCCAGCCGCTGACATCCTTAAAATAAGCACCCTGATTTTTTAAACGATCATATATGGCAGATTTTTTTGCCCCTCTGGCCGTGATCATGGATTTATAAGGATAATGGGCTTTATATACAGTACCAAGGGATTCCACTGTTCTGTGCTTTCTATATTCAGGATTGTTCTGATATGTGTGCAGACGATCAATATTAAAGCCTGTAATATCAACATCAGGTTTTCCATTCATGATCCAATGGGCCATCATTTTTCCTAAACCCGGGCCCATAATAATTCCAACAGAGTTTAATCCTGCCGTTACAAAATAATTTTTTAACTCAGGTGCCTCACCAATGATGGCTGAAAGATCAGCCGTAAAACTTTCCGGGCCGCAGAAAAATTTCTTAATACCCAGTTCCTTGGTGATGGGAACCCTTGACATGGCTTTTTCCAGAAAAGGTCCCATTCGATCCCAGTCCGGCTCAATTTCACCAAAAGAAAAGGTAGCAGGAACTTTTTTGATTTTCCATGGGGCGCATACAGGCTCAAAAAGTCCGATCATAAGACCACCCACTTCTTCCCTATAATATCCATAATGAGACGGATCTTCCAAAACCGGCATATTTTTTGGGATATTGTCGATCTCTTCTGTGATCAGATAATAATGTTCAGCGGCCTGATTGGGGATATTAATGCCGTCTACCTCACCGATTTGCCGAGCCCACATACCAGCGCAATTGACCACAACATCAGCCACAATATCACCATGATCGGTTTTTACACCGGCAACCTGGCCATTTTTTTTAATAACACTGGTTGCAGAAACTCCTTCAATGATGTTGACTCCCTGGTTCCTGGCACCTTTGGCAAGGGCAATGGTGGCGTCAACAGGATTGACACGCCCATCTTCTTTAACATAGAAGCCTGCCAGAAGATCATCCACATTGGCTAAAGGGAACAATTCCTTGATTTCTTTTGGTGAAATTTCATTTACATCAATCCCGCAATATCGATTAAATGCAGACACTCTACGATATTCTTCCAATCGATCTTTATTGCTTGCCGCTTCAATAAAACCAACGGGTTTAAAACCCGTTGTCAATCCAGTCTCAGCTTCCAGGCTATTATAAAGATCCCGGCCATAAAGGCGCATTTCACAGGCTGTTTCAGACAGGGATCCAAATGTCACCATCAGGCCTGCTGCATGCCATGTTGTTCCCGATGTTAATTCATCCCGTTCTAAAAGCACCACGTCTTTGCAGCCCATATGACCCAGGTGGTAGGCAATGGAACAGCCGATTATACCACCGCCTATGATGACAACATTTGCTTGTTTGGGTAAATTTATATTCTTTTTATTCATTGGTTTTCCTTTCTTACGGTTCTAACGAGGTCAGGTTTGCATAGTTACGCTTTGTTACTATGCAAGCCTGACCCCATTTTATGTTCCCATTTTAAGGTTTAATCCCCATTTGTTTTTCCGTTTCCACAACAATAGATCGAATCTTTGCAAGCACATCATCGCTAAGGGGAGCCGGTGTATGATTTTCCAATATGTATCGTACCTTGTCCATGGCTCTTGCGTGGGCAGTGGTTGCGCCTGATTTCTCCCAGTTGGCCCGCATTTTTCGATCAATCAATTCTGGCTCAGACTGGCTTCTCATATGTTTAAATGTGTGTTTGTGCATTAGATAATCCCCGCCTGGACCTATCTCCTTGATAGGATCGATGGCAAGTGTTTCATCATTAACAGGAATACCCTGAATCGTATGCTTAATCATGCGGGCAAACTCACAGTCTAAAACCAGTTGGCCGTAATCAAAGGTGATGCCGCTTTCAAGCATCCCCGAACCATAAATCATATTGGCGCCTGCCAATGCGGGAATAAGTCCGGTAAGTGTCTTTTCATGGCCAGTCTGGGTATCGGATATTTTACTGTCGCTCTACTGCCCGGCAACATAACTGGGCAGGGCATAATATCGGGCAAGCCGAGCCACAGCACCACTTATCACCGCACACTCAGGAGTGCCTACGCTGGCTGAGGCAAGTTTTAAATCCATGGCCGTGGTGGAACTTCCATAAATAACAGGGGTGCCTTTGCGGGTAAGCTGTGCCAGGGTGATGCCTGAAAGAACTTCAGCATTATGATTCACAAGTGTACCTGCCAGAGTTACAGGAGACGTACCGCCGGCCATTGCCATGGATAAAATATTACAGACCACATTGTTTTTTGCAGCTTCCATAATAATTTCACAGCAGTCGGAAATTAATTTCAAAGGGCTTACAGGGCAGGTTGTAAAAGAAACAAGGGGCCGTTTTTTAAATTCATCTACTCCACCGGCAATGGCTTCACCCATTTTAATGATTTTTTTTAAGAATTTGCCATTTCCAGGGCCAAAGGCACAATGTTTTGTTGTATTGGTCAGATATGCTTCGGCATTATGAAGGGGGACTGTGTTCTGATTGACATCATGTGCGCCAAGGGCTTTTTCGCAAAAATCAATTTCAGGAAGAGCGTCAATTACTCTGGCAGAATCAATCAGGTCTGCTTTTACAGGGGGTCGGTTTTCTCCTGTATATGGATCATTCACCATTACGCCTTCACTGAAATTGGTAAAATAAACCCGGGTGTTTTCCAGAACAATATCATGTTTGGGATCACGGCCATGCAGCACTACCTTGGGAGGTGCAGACCTGATGGCATCTTCCACCATATATGATGGGATTTTTACAATTTTTGTCTCGCGGTCAACAACTGCTCCACCCTTCTCAAAAAGATCCAGGGCATTTTCATCTTCCACAAAAATGCCTGTTTCATTAAGGACTTCAAGGGTTCCATAGTGAATCTCTTCCAACTCGTCCCGGGTTAGAATATTGAGACTCAATCCAGAGCCAAGTTGCCTTCCCGCATGAAAATTACGTTTCATATGGTTTTTACCTCACAACTATTTGGTTAATATTTACAGGTTTTTTTCAAAGGCGTAAAAAACTGCCAAACTTTGGTTTATGTTAAAAAAAAAATGTTACTACTGCCCGGGTAACATTATTCTTGTTTTTTATTAACAAACTCTCTATATTGATGTCAAGTTCAAAAAATCAAAGGCAATTTAAGAATAAAATTAATGTATTCGGTATAGGTATTGTGTCTCCAAAAAGCTGAATCAAAGGTATTTTATGGTAAAATTAAATACGGAATTAAAACTTGGACTATCAGACTATGCACTTAATGCCTATATTTCTCTGACAGCAAACCATCCCGTTAACGGTTCCCAACTCAGCCGTCAGTCCGGCATACCCCGTGCCAGGATATATGATGTTTTAGAAACACTTATTGCCAAAGGATTTGTTATAGAATCCAGCAAAAGTATGTACACACCCATACCATCCGAAGAATTTATTAGAAGGTTGCGCCAGGATTTTGAAACCGTATTTTCTTCCCTTGAAAAAAAAATTAAAAAAGCTCAGCAGGAGCCTGAAAAGGATGTCATCTGGACAATAAAAGGATATGCCGCTGCAATGGGCAAGGCTAAAGAGATGATCGACAAGGCAAAAAAAGAAATTTATATCCGGCTATCACCAAAAGAGGGACACCATCTTGATTCAAGACTTTTGACTGCAGAGTCTCGAGGAGTGCAGGTTAAATATATTGCAATGACACCTGCTGCCCAAACATTTAAATTTCAGATAATTCATCCTTGCCCTGAACCTTGTGAACAAGATTCAAACACTAGATTTTTTGATATTGTTGTAGATAAGGACGAAATTTTATGTGGGATGTTTATTGAAGGAGATGATGAAGGCTCAGTGATTAACTGGGGTCAAAATAAAAGGTTTGTTCTGTCTGGCAGAGATAGCCTGCGTCATGATTTTTTTCATTATTTTCTTCATAAAATCCAGAATGAAAAGAAACCCCTCACCCGGGAAGAAAAAATCCTCTACGAATTTATCCAGAAAGATATTTAGGCACATTTAATTTTTCTACGAATCAGGAAGGTAAATGAATGTTGTCTATATTTATGACTGATTCTTTACTGCCTGTTAATAATTCTGAAGCCAACATCGGTTTTTTACAAAACGGACAGAAAACCGTGGCAAAATTATTACTATCAACAATGGATTCTGTATTAAACGTCATTTCAAATTGGTCTTTACCTGGAAAATTGCAATTAGTATTTGTACACTGGAAAGATGTTTTCATTTTATGCCCCTTAAAAAATAACAAAAGGAATTGAAATTTCATGCTCAAAACTAGTTTAGTAAAAAACTCCAATTCCGATCAGTTGAATATGCAAGAAAATAAGTCTGATTTTAACAAAATCAATAGGGGTTTGTGTCCATCCAGGAAAAGAGTTCGGATTAATCAGTGATTTTCAATCTCAGGTTTATAAACTTAAAAAATATTATAAGATAAGACTATTGAACTGTTGAACAATCCCTCAGCTCCAAAAGACAAAGATGAAATCCTATTAAAGGGTGAAGCATTTTTAAGATCCAGGTTTTAATATTCGATATTAATATTCCATCTTAATATGATAAGGAACGGGACTGGCTAAACTGTATAATGCCCGAACGAAAACTGCCCACAGATTAGAATCTGTGAGCAGTTTTAAATCAATTCAAATTACCGCGTTATTGTTTGCGTTCAAAAATAACGGCCATGCCCTGACCACCACCAATGCAAAGTGTTGCCAGACCATATCGCGAATTTCGCGCTTTCATTTCATATAAAAGTTTTGTTAAAATAGCGCCGCCTGATGCAGATACTGGATGCCCAAGTGCAATAGCACCTCCATTTACATTCACTTTATCAATATCCATATTCAATTCGCGCATACATGCCAGTGCCTGGGAGGCAAATGCTTCATTCAATTCAATGAGATCAATATCATCAATGGTCAACCCTGCTTTTTCAAGGGCCATCTTTGTGGCCGGGATCGGGCCGATTCCCATGTAAGCTGGATCAACGCCGGCGGAGGCATAGGAAACAATTGTTGCCATGGGCTCAAGACCCAGTTCATCTGCTTTCTCCTTTGACATGACAACCAGTGCTGAGGCACCGTCATTCATACCGGATGCACTTCCTGCAGTAACAGAGCCACCTTTTCTGAATGGAGGTTTCAATTTTTGCAGGGCTTCAATGGTGGTACCAAATCTGGGATGTTCGTCAGTATCAAATATTTTCGGATCACCTTTTCTCTGGGGAATTTCAACAGGAACTATTTGGTCTTTAAATTTTCCTTCTTTTATTGCTTTTTCAGCAAGCTTCTGACTTCTTAGCCCAAATTCATCCTGATCTTCCCTGGACACATTATATTTTTCTGCAACATTTTCAGCTGTCTCTCCCATGGTGTTTCCACTTAAGGGATCAAAAAGGATCAACTGATCCTGAAGTTGTCCATGTCCAAGTCGGTAACCCCATCTGGCTTTTTTCAACATAAATGTTGCATTGCTCATACTCTCCATACCACCTGCAACAATAATATCTGCATCACCGGATTTAATAACCTGGGCTGCCAGCGTAACTGCCTTGATACTTCCGGCACAGGCCTTGCTGATGGTAAATTGGGGTTTTTCTACTGGGATACCTGCTTTTACCGCCACTACACGGGCAGAGTTTATGGGAAGATCTCCTGTCCTGTATCCGGATGCGTAGATGACCTCATCAATCTGATCACCGGTCAACCCTGCCCGCTTAATAACTTCTTTTATGGGGATGGGGCCGAAATCAATATCGCTCAACGGAGCAAGGGAACCACCAAATCCACCAATTGCCGTTCTGCAGGCACTGACTATGACAACTTCTTTCATTTCTCCTCCTGAAAATATATCATTTAGTATTTTATCTTCGACATAGCTTTAATATAGCTGTATTATAAATAGTTGAGCGTGTCAACCAAAAACATTCGTCAACACAGCCTTACAAGTTGTCGGTTTTATAGTGATAGGACTATAGCTCTAATCACAGGCATTTTTGACCTGCCTTTAAAAGGACTTTTTTATTATTAGCTCCCGGGATAGTATTCAGCTAATTCTTCTATACTTTTTCTAAGGGCTAAAGCCGTTTTTTCTTCGGCATTCTGTTTGGCTTTCATTGCTGCAATAATAACTGCATGGTGTTTTTTCAATCGTTCATCATAGTCTTTTTGGCTGGTTTTTACCCGTTGAGTCAAAAAATAGTCACTGATTGTAGAAATCACATTCTGTGCATGTTTTTCTTTATTCATTACCCATCGAACCAGTTGATTTTGCGATTGTGCATCTGTTTTACCTGATAATTTTACAATCAGTTTGGACGCTTTTAAAACAGTTGCACTGTCTTCAAGCATTTGTTCTATTCTTGCATGATCATTATAAATCCCGCAAGGTACCTGGCAATGGGCAAACACTGTATTGTTCAATACTAACATTAGGCCCAAAGCGGCCAATGATGCCATCAACATCTTTTTAAAAGATAATTTTTCCATATATAGTTCCTTGTTTGATTATAAAAGTTATGACCTGTCCAATCCCCCAGCCTTGCAAATTATATCAGTTTATCATTACAATTGTTCACTTAGAAAAAAATCACCTTGTTCCTGCCGTTATGCTTGGCTTTAAATAGTGCCTGGTCTGCTCTATTGATAAAATCATCTTTGTTTTCTCTTGCAATGTATTCGGTTACTCCAAAACTGCAAGTCACCTGAGTTTTGATTGAAAAAGAATATTTTTCTATTAATTTTCGAAGTTTTTCTGCAAAAGGCACAATTGCCATTTTGTCGTTTTCAGGAACAAGAATGATAAATTCCTCACCACCCCACCTGGCAAGAATATCAGAATCTCGAATTATTGACAGGCATAAAAAAGAAAGTTCTATGAGGACGGTATCACCGGAAAGGTGCCCAAAAGTATCGTTTACCTTCTTAAATCTGTCAATATCAAAAATAATCAGGGAAAGCGATGATCCATAGCGTTTTGAGCGTTTCATTTCGTTTTTAAGGCAATGATTAAAATATTCCCTGTTGTACAATGTCGTTAAAGGGTCGGTTGTTGCTTTGACTTTCAAGACGGCATTCACCCTTACCAACTCATCTTGTTGATCGTTCTGGGTCTTTTTATATCCCTGAAAAACAGAATTAATCCCTTTTGAAAAAAAGTATCCCATGCAAAGAAAAATGATGCCGATAATTATAATAAAATACACAAAATAATGAATCGTATTATTAATTTCATTCCTCAAATTCTCCTGCAGTTGGCCAACTTTTTCGTCCTGGGAGTCAAGATAGGTACCTTTTGACACAATCCATTCCCATTCAGGATAATATTTAAAATAGGACAGTTTTTTACCCATCTCTTCAGATCCCGGCTTTTTATAATGATAGGTAACAAAAGCTTCCCCATTGTCCCGAATACCCTGGATCATTTCCCTTCGGAACATCTTACCTTTTGCATCTTTATAATTATCGGAAATTTTTTTACCAAGAAGATCCGGACGATTGGGATTTACCAGCATGGTTGCAAAGTCGTCCCCACCATTAATGTCATGGACCTTGTAGATAAAAATATATCCTGGAAACTTCAACTCATAATCATTTTGATTAAGCTGGTAGATAATGGAGTTTTTTATCCTGTCCTTCATATTCTCAAGATAATCTCCACTGCCAATCACCCAGTCATAGGGTTCAAAATATTTGACAAAGGTTATTTTATCAAATCGCTTCTGTTCATTGACGCTTGGTTTGTACCATGAATAATTTAAAAAACCTTCGCCTGGGTGTTTGGTAATTGAAAATATTTTATTAAAAAGATCTATCTTGTATTTCTCAGGATTTATATAGATATTTTTGCCTTCCCAGTCAGTGTTTGGAGGATAAAGGACAGGAACCCCCTTGCCCGACCAGATAAAAAAATAACCTTTCCCGTTATTGAAGCTTATGGGACGCAAGGCTTCACGAATGTAAGACTTTATTTCTTCAGAACTTTTAATATTTTCGCTATTTTTCAGATAGAGATTGCTCGCAATTGCATGGGCTTCATAGACTCTTTTTTTAATAACTGCTTTAATGTCTACCTCATTTGTCTTGCGCCGGGCATCAATCCTTTTAATTTGTTTATTAACCTCAGATCTGAGCTGGTCTTTCTGGGCGGCCATATAATTTATTTCCACCCGTTGAAAATCTTTTTGGAACTTGCCGTAGGTATTCGAAATAAAAACAAAACCAAGGGTGGCTGTAAGCAGGACAATAATTACAACTGAACTTATAAAACTGATTTTACCTATATTTTCTTCATTGATAAAAGGCATTGGATCGTCTGAAAACCCCTTTTTATACCATCAGTAATAGGACTTAAATCATTATATTTTTTAAAAAATATAGAAGAATTGCCGAACAAAAGCAAGGAAGAAAAAATATTATGGCTTCCTGCTTTCCAAAACTTTCAGCACTTTTTTGCACTGATTTTCTGCTCTATTTATAATATCTTCTGCAAGCTTTGTAGTCTCTTTTTTGAATTTTTCATCTGTGATATCTTCCAAATTAATAAGGACATTTTTATATGCCCCCCAGATTCCTGTTTCCATTGCTTTTGCACCCACTTCAACGTCTGATTTTGATGCGATATTCCCATATTGGGCAATTCCCAGCATGGCATCCCAGGCAAGGTCTGCAAGTTTCATAGTGGTTAAGGGTACATCAATAGCTTTTTTCAAACCCTGCTGCAATCTTTCACTCTTTACTTTTTTTTCTTCTTTTGTGTCGGAAGGCAGACGCAATGCTTCTACATAATCTCTAAAAGCATTTGTATCAGCATCAATCATGGGTATCAGTGCTTTAACAGCATTGTGCAAAGGTTGCGCTATCTTACGCATTTTTGCATCCAGGTCTTCAAACTTTCGAACACCCAGGGTCAATTTTGCCACCATTGAGCCAAGCCCCGCACCCATGGCAGCAATGGCTGCAGAAGCAGATCCGCCACCAGGGGCTGAGCTTCTTGAAGCCACTTCCTCAATAAATTGTCTAACAGTCAGGCCTGCCAGGGGCTCATTCTTTTTTTGGGCAATAATATACTCAATAATTTTCTCTTTCGGGTTAAATAAGGCAACTGAATTCAGGCCAAGACGTTCAATGGCAAGCCTGACTTTCTGGTCCTCGTCCAATATAAAAAGATTCTCTTTTTCAATGTAATAATCAGCCGCCATGAGAATGGCTTCCAAAGGCACCACTCCGACAATTTCAGACCCTGTAACAGCTACATTCAGATCTTTTGCATCCTTTTTGACTTCTTCAAACAAAATATGGGGAGGGGTGACATGATAATTATTCAAGTTGACCGTGACCTGGGCAAGGTTATAATCTTCCACATACCACCCCATGCCTTTAACCTCTTTGAGTCGACCGGGTTCATCAACTCCGCGACCCGCCTCCCTGAGATTTAAGGCAATTCGGTGGGCCTGGTTTGGTGTGGATAAAAGATTTACATTATAAGCAATCAGAAAAAATCTGGCCCCCGTTACAGTTGCCCCCCACTCTGGTATAAATTCGGCAGGTCCGAAATCCGGTTTCCACTCTCTGGTTATAATCCTGTCTTTTATTGCCTCATACTGGCCTTTCCTGATCTGGGGAAGTTTTTTCCGATATTCCAGGGTGGCGGATTCTTCATAGAGATAAATGGGTATCCCAATTTCCTCGGCAGCTCTCCTGCCGAATTCCCTGGAGATTTCAACACATTCTTCCATTGTCACATTGGCCACTGGAATAAAAGGACAGACATCCATGGCGCCCATGCGATGATGTTCACCTTTATGAACTCTCATATCGATTTTTTTTCTTGCTACCCTGGCTGAGTTCAGGGCCCCTTCAATAACCGCCTCAGGAGATCCCACAAAGGTATAAACTGTTCTATTGGTTGATTTTCCCGGATCAACATCCAGAAGTCGACAGCCTTTTGTCTGTCTAATGGCATCTGCAATGGTGTCTATGGTTTCCTTATTCCGGCCATCGCTAAAATTAGGTACACACTCGACAATTTTTTTCATATCAATTTATTACCTCTATAATGGTTCACAGCATTTATAATTAGTGCTTGACCGGAAACCCTTGTTTGGATGGCTCATAGAGGAGCGCATGCTCACAAAGTTGCTCATATGCAAGGCGCAAGAAATTTTGAAACCGGAGTGTACTGTAGTACATGAGGCCAGTTTTATAATTTGGCAAAATTTTGCAGCAACGAAGCAAATGAGTGAGTTTTCATTTAAACACTAATTATCTTGCTTTACCATAAAACTTCCAGCTTGTATATACATGTATAACATAGAACTGCTGATCCTGTTGAATTCATTATATTATCCTTATCCAAACGCCTGGTCTTCCATTATCAATGCTGCATCACACAAACCCTGAACCGCTTTCATTTTTCCGAAAGTTATGGGAAGGACAGTTTCTATATAGAATCGGGCCGTGGTGATAATGCCTTCATAGAAGATACGATCTTTTTGTTTTGGATTTTTTTCAAGTGCTGTAGTTGCTGTCAGCGCCCGCCACAAGTGCATCCATCCGATAGTAACATCTCCGGTAACGTCGAGAAAAGGGTGGGCATTTGCAAAGGCTGTGGCATATTTTTCCGACATGGCGGCCTGGCCAATGATCATGGCTGTTGTGCCGAGACTTTCGACCTGCTTTGAAAGGGTATGGGCAAGCAGGGCTAAAGATTCTTTTTCTTTTGCTGCAGCAATGACCTTATTGATTTCATTTAGAAAATTCATAAAGACCGTCCCCTTTTCCATGCCAAGTTTTCTCCCCAGAAAATCCATGGCCTGAATACCGTTGGTGCCCTCATAGATAGAAGCGATTTTTACATCCCGGGCCAGCTGCTCCACAGGAAATTCGCTGGTAAATCCATAGCCGCCGTATACCTGGATGGCTTCAACGCAGACATCAAATCCTTTTTCCGAGCAATAGGTTTTTACCACGGGGGTGAGCAAATCAATCATATCCCCGGCCAGTTTCCTGTCTGCTTTTGTCGTTGAAGTTTTTTTTCTATCAAAACAGGCGCTTACATAAAAAACAAGACTTCTCATCCCATCCACATGGGCTTTCATCCAGGTCAGCATCCGCCGTACATCCGGGTGTTTAATGATGGGGATGGATTTTGCATTCGGGTCTTTAAAACTGGCAAGATCTTTTCCCTGAATTCTCTGCCTGGCATAATCCAATGCATAAAGGTAGGCCAGGGAGGCGGCTGAACTGCCCTGAAAACCAACACTAAGACGGGCCTCATTCATCATATGAAACATAATCTGCAGGCCTTTGTTTTCCTGGCCCAGCAAAACCCCTTTGCATTTTCCATTGGCGCCAAAGGACAGGGAGCAGGTGGCAGATCCGTGCATACCCATTTTTTCCTCAATTCCAACGCACTGTACATCATTTAATTCACCAAGGGTCTTGTCTTCATTGACTCGGAATTTTGGGACAATAAAGATGGATATTCCGGCGCTCCCCTCGGGGGCACCTTCAATCCTGGCCAGTACCGGGTGGATAATATTTTCAGCAAGATCATGATCCCCGGCTGTGATAAAGATCTTGTTTCCGGTGATGTTATACGTTCCGTCAGAATTCTTTTTAGCTGTTGTGGTCAGTGCGCCTACATCTGACCCTGCTTCGGGTTCAGTCAATACCATGGTACCGGACCACTTGGCAGTATAAAGATTTTCAAGGAACAGTTCTTTTAGTAGATCCGTCCCAAAAAGCTCTATCATTTTCCCTGTTCCATGGCCCATATGGGTATATCCACTCAAGGAATAATTAGCACCCACCACATACTCGCCAACAGCTACTGAAACTAAATGCGGCAGCCCCTGTCCACCCCATTCAGGATCTTCCATGGTGGAAGTAAGTCCTGCATCACGCACCGCTTTTCTTGCCCTGTGTAATGATTCAGGTACCGTGACCTGACCATTTTCAAATCGGGCCCCGCCTTTATCGCTTTGGGCAAGAGTGGGCAGTATCTCTTTAAAAGATATTTTTCTGGCTTCAGAAATGATCATGTTAATCATTTTTTTTGACAAACCTTTAAATTTTTCATGCTTGAGCAATTGCTCTGCATCTAAAAGTTCATACAAAATAAAATCAATTTCTTTTCTATCAGCTATAAGTTGAGCCATTTTTTTTATTCCTTTTTTTTAATATGATTCAATTTAATTCTTCATACGGGCAGAGGCTTTTATTGCAGCTTTTTCTAATCCCTGCGTAATCAATTTTTCTTTTTTGAATTTTTTAACAAATAATCGAATGAATTCAATAGCGTCCTCGACAATACATACATCGGCAATCTGAAAAACAGGTGCTTGGCGATCCGAATTTATTGCAACGATAAACTTAGAATTTTTTATCCCCTCGACATGCTGGTTTGAACCCGATATCCCGCATGCAATGTATAACTTTGGGGAAACAAAAGTTCCTGTTATCCCAACTTGTTTGCTATATTTAACCCATCCGTAATCACAAATCGGCCGGGAGGCCCCTGTTGCAGATCTCGGGAAAAGTTTTGCCAGCATTTCTATATATTTATAATTTTGCGCCTCCCCTATTCCCCGGCCGCCGGAAACGATAACATCAGCCTTATCAAGCTCAGAGCTCTTACAGGGTGAAACTTTGCTCCCTGTGAATACCATTGTGTTTTCATTGCATTTATAAACCATCCTTGTAATCGCTCCTGTCTTTGCTTTACCTGTTTTCTCTTTTTTGGGGAAAAATGGTTTAAAGGAACCGGGTTGTATGGTCATAACGAGAGGATTTGGGCCATTAACAAATTTAGCTGACAATTTCTCGCCAAACATTGAACGGAAAAAATAAATTTTCCCATCCTCAACAAGAACATCTTCCACACTTGAAATACAGACTGATTGAAGAGCGACCGAAAGAGCCGGCGCATAATCCATTCCCGAAGTTGAATGAGGGGCGCAGATATAATCAAATTTTTTTTTGGTAAATAGTTTTGAAAAAATTTCTTTGTATAAAGACCCATTGTATTTCAAAAATCCCGGAGTATGAACCGCATAAATATCATGTCCTGTTTCTATGCTGATACTTTGCGATAGTTTGTCTATTCCTTCCCCGATGATGAAAAGAGTGATCTTGCATTCTTCCAGCGTCATGATTTTTTGTGCCATGGATAATAATTCATAGATTATCGGTTTAAGCTCGCCAGCATTGTGTTCAACGATAATTGCTATTTTTTTTGTCATAACTTATCTTGTTTTTTACTGGAAAAGTGCTTGCTTTCCAAGAATATCCATTAATTGATCCATCTTATCTTCCCTTGTTCCTTCAAGAAAAATCCCTTTCATTTTTTTTTTAGGGGATCGAATACTTTTTAAAGTCAACCCCTGCTTAATTTCATCAAAGGAATTTGAATCAATGACTTCAAGCTCTTTTTTCTTTGCTCTTAATACTTTTGAAAGGGCAGGATATCTCGGACAGTTGATCCCGGTCTGGATGGTTAAGACACAAGGCAATTTAATGTCAAACCCATCCCTTGCCCCGCCCTCTATTTCCCTTTCAACGGATACCATTTTTTTATCAGGCGATATCTTTTCATATATTGTGGCTGTGCAACAGGGGATTGAAAGTATTTGTGCTATCATGGGGCCTGTCTGAGCATTCATTTCATCATCGGACATTATTCCTGTCAATATCAGGTTATACCCCTTATTTTTTGCATAAGCGGCAATCCATGATGCTGTCAGTAAAGGGGGTCGAAAGCCGATATTCTTATCCTTTATGTGAATACCCTCATCCGCTCCCATTCCAAGGGCTCGTCTCAATGTATCCCGGGCATGATCAGGGCCGATGCTTATTGCGTGGATCCTTGAATCGGCAAACCTCTCTTTTATTAATAACGCTTCCTCTATGGCATAGGTATCAAACTTGTTCATTTCAAATCGGGTTGAACTTGAATATTCCACCCATTTTCTTGAATCGTTTATCCGGATCTTTGATTCAGACTCCATGACATGTTTGACACAAACTAAAATTTTCATATTTTTTTATGTCCTGTACATTTTTATGTGATCCCCTTCAATATTTATTTTTTAAAACAACAGGATTGAAGTGTCAAGAAAAATAGAGCGAGCGTTCGTTTTATTATTGACACTTTGGGACACTTGAAGTAAAATTTGATGCAATATACTGCTGTAAGATGACCCTGTCAGGGTTTAATGATATAACACACCTTGAATTGACAGGTGATAAAATACTTTTAACATTCAGATAATTATGGAGAAGTAAATGGATTTTACAATACCGGAAAAAACGCAAACCATAGTTGAAATGATGGATGAATTTGTAAAGAAAGAACTTTTTCCCCTTGAGAACGACCTGGCTTCCGATGATTATGATGCCTTTGAGAACCAATTGAATAAGAAACGGGAAATCGTAAAGCAGATGGAGCTGTGGGCTCCAAATCACCCGACCCAATTCGGTGGCATGGGGCTCAGCCTTATGGAACATGCCTTTGTTTCGGAAGTTCTTGGCCAGTCTCCTATTGGGCATTATGTATTTGGCTGCCAGGCCCCTGATGCCGGGAATATTGAAATCCTTCTCAAGTACGGAACAAAGGCCCAAAAGGAGAAGTACTTAAAGCCCCTTGTTGATGGGAAAATAAGAAGCTGCTTTTCAATGACGGAAGTCGACATGCCCGGATCTAACCCTGCAATGCTTGAAACCACAGCTGTAAAGAAAAAAAAAGACTATGTGATCAACGGCCACAAATGGTATTCCTCATCAGCCGACGGTGCTGAATTTACTATTGTCATGGCCGTGACAAATCCTGAAAACTCAACTTATCTCAAGGCAAGCATGATCATTGTTCCTTCCGACACTATAGGGTTCAATCTTGTTAGAAACATCCCTGTAATGGGTCATTCCGGAAAAGGCTATTTTAGTCATGGCGAGATCATATTCCAGAACTGCCGTGTTCCACAAAAAAATATCCTTGGCAATGAAGGACTGGGATTTGTTATGGCCCAGGATAGACTCGGACCGGGAAGGATTCACCATTGCATGCGGTGGATCGGTGTATGCAACAGGGCCTTTGACCTGATGTGCAGCCGGGCCGTACAAAGAACAATTGCGCCGGGCAAAAAACTTGCATCAAAGCAGATCGTTCAGGCATGGATCGCCGAGTGTGCAGCCGAAATTCAGGCAGCAAGGCTGATGGTTCTTCATGCTGCATGGATGATTGATAATGTCGGTGCAGCCGCTGCCAGGAAGGAAATTTCCATGATCAAGTATGTGGTGGCAAACACGCTTCAAAAGGTTCTTGATACGGCTATTCAGGTTCACGGCGGACTCGGAATGTCTTCGGATACTGTTCTTTCATACTTTTGGTGTCATGAACGGGGGGCAAGGATCTATGATGGTGCTGATGAAGTCCACAAAATATCTGTAGCTAAAAGAATCTTAAGGGATTATACAAGTTAATTTTTTTAAACTTATAAAATTTTCGATCATAGGGAAGAATGAAGATGAATGGCATTATTGATGCGCCAATCAACATAAGAAAAGGCGAAGAACTGGATATTTTACAGCTTGAGACTTTCTTGAAAGATGAGATAAAAGGATTGTCAGGGCCCATAGCGATTAAACAATTTCCTTCGGGCTTTTCAAACCTCACATATCAGATAACGGCAAATGACAGGGAACTGATACTGAGACGGCCTCCCTTTGGAACCAAGGCCAAGTCTGCCCACGATATGGCAAGAGAATTCAATATTCTAAAAGCCCTTTACTCTGTTTTTCCATATTGTCCCGAACCATACATCTATTCACAAGATAAATCTATTATCGGTTCATCTTTCTATGTTATGGAAAAGCTTTCCGGCATCATCCTGAGAAAAGATCTGACTGACGGCCTGTCTTTCACTCCGGAACAGGCAAAAACGCTTAGCCGATCTTATCTTGACATCCAACACCAGCTCCATTCAATAGATTATAAATCAATCGGACTTGAGGATTTTGGAAAACCAAAAGGGTATATAAAAAGACAGGTTGAAGGATGGAGTAAAAGATACAGGAACGCAAAGACAGATGACGCACCGGATTTTGAAGAGGTGATGACATGGCTTGATAAAAAACAGCCGCCTGACTGTGAGAAACCGGGAATTATTCACAATGATTACAAGCTTGATAATGTGGTTCTTGATCCTGAGAATCCAACAAAAATTATCGGGATACTTGACTGGGAAATGGCAACCATCGGAGATCCTCTAATGGACCTTGGAAGTTCTATGGCATACTGGATACAGGAAAGCGATTCAGTTGAACTACTTGCCATACGAACCCTGCCAACTCATATTAAAGGATTTTTGACAAGGGAAAAACTGGTTGAAAGATATCTTCAAAAATCCGGGTTAAAAATTGATACTTTTAATTTTTATCTTGTTTTTGGAATGTTCCGTCTTGCCGGTATCGCCCAACAGATTTATTATCGCTATTTTCACGGACAAACAAAGGACAAAAGATTTGC
>Ga0307988_1000327_pt1 | contig 34740 bp, 34 predicted proteins | sample EllFjometagen183_FD_203166 | JGI IMG/M metagenome (GOLD analysis project Ga0307988, IMG submission 203166) | Marine microbial communities from Ellis Fjord, Antarctic Ocean - #183 | ecosystem: Environmental > Aquatic > Marine > Unclassified | place: Southern Ocean | collected 2014-10-08 | reverse complement strand
TACTATACAAATGGTATTTTTTAGTACATTTGTATTTTATATAAACATCCTAGCATTCTTAATGAGACCATCCATAACAATTATTACCCTCTTAATAGCATTATTTGCAATTAGTTGCAATAAAAACACAAATACAGTTGTTGTTTACACAAGTGTTGACCAATTATTTTCTGAACCAATTCTTCATGATTTTGAAGCGGAAACAGGTATTAAGATTAAAGCAGTTTATGATACAGAAGAAACGAAATCAACTGGAGTACTAAACCGTTTAATTGCTGAAAAAAATAACCCTCAGTGTGATGTGTTTTGGAGTGGCGACCCAGTGAGATCAATTGTGTTAAAAAGTAAAAATCACACCTTCTTAGAAGGTGGCTTTGAAAAGCCCCTAAAAGGGGCTATGAACAAGTAGACGATTATCAAATAAAGAAATACACAATGAATCGAAAATGTCAGAACAAAATACAGGCAAAGCCATCAGGACATGACCACCAGCAAAGCAGGTGGTTTTTTAAGATGAAATAAAGACTTATTGGAAAACAAAGAAATATCATCCCCATTCTGCAGACCAGATTATTGCAATTGAAAAACAAAACTAGTTCCAGAAAAATCACATTATCTAAAGACAATGCAGAAGTTTTTTGCTTTAATAACAAGGCAACTATTTTGTTTATTCACAAAATCTTAATAGTGATACAAACTTTAAAAATATAGCTTCAGCAACAAAACAGAAGTCATTATTTCAGGATCTTGATACTAGTAGAATTAAAATTCAAACAACAAATTACAAAGATGTTTCTGGATATTTCGATGGGACTTATCTTATGGAGCAATTAAATCCAACAAAAAGTACTGTAGTATTCATTGAAACAGCATCAAATGCTCATTTAGATATATTAGAAATTGAACACAAGGAAAGCTAATGGATCTCCAATGCGTTTTTTAAATAATGAATTTAAGGCAGTTTCATACACCTTATAAACCGATACGTTTGCAACATTACAAGCACTCTTTGGCAAACAATAAGTCCCTAAAATATAAAAGTAAAGAAGGATAGACGCAATCACTTTATAAGGTTCAAAAATTAACAATACTCCCCCTGCATAAGACTACATATTTCTTCTATATTGCCCTCCCACATGAAACAAAGCATCTGTAATTTGTCCAATTGACGAATATTTAGCTGATTCCATAAGTGCTTCAAATACATTCTCGTTATCAATTGCCTTCTGTTTTAGCTCTTCTAAAGCTATTTCAGACTCACTACCCCAGGTATTATGCAGCTGCTCTAGCATAATAATTTGATATTGTTTTTCAGCTTCGGTTGCCCGGATAATTTCGCCGGGGACAACAGTTTTTGAACCTTCGCTACCTAAAAATGTGTTAACTCCAATTATTGGCATTTCGCCCGAGTGTTTTAATTTCTCATAATAAAGACTCTCTTCCTGAATTTTTCCACGCTGATACATTGTTTCCATGGATCCGAGAACACCTCCGCGCTCAGTTAGTCGGTCCATTTCGCTCAATATTGCTTCTTCAACAAGCTCTGTCAGCTCTTCAATAATAAAAGAACCTTGTAACGGATTTTGATTTTTAGCCAATCCTAATTCATGGTTAATTATCATTTGAATGGCAATTGCCCTTCTTACAGATTCCTCAGTTGGTGTTGTAATTGCTTCATCATACGCATTAGTATGCAACGAATTGCAATTATCATAAATTGCATACAATGCTTGGAGTGTAGTGCGAATATCATTAAAATCAATCTCTTGCGCATGTAATGAGCGACCAGATGTTTGAATATGATATTTTAACTTTTGCGAACGTTCATTTGCTCCATATTTTAATTTCATAGCTTTTGCCCAAATCAATCGAGCAACCCTGCCAATTACTGCATACTCAGGATCTTCCCCATTTGAGAAAAAGAAACTGAGGTTTGGTGCAAACTTATTAATGTCCATACCCCTCGACAAATAATACTCAACATAAGTAAATCCGTTGGAGAGTGTAAAAGCAAGTTGGCTAATTGGATTGGCGCCGGCCTCCGCAATATGGTATCCCGAAATTGAAACACTGTAAAAGTTCTGAACAAAATTATTTATAAAATAATCCTGAATATCACCCATCAGCTTCAGCGAGAAGTCAGTTGAGAAAATACAGGTATTCTGAGCCTGATCCTCTTTTAATATGTCAGCTTGAATTGTCCCTCTTACCTGTGATAATGTTTTTTTCTTAATTTCAGAATAAATATCAGCAGGCAATATCATATCACCTGTAACCCCAAGCAACATTAGTCCGAGGCCATCATTTGTTTCTGGTATTGCTCCCTGATATGACGGTCTTACAGTACCTTTCGTTTTATAAATATCGTTAATTTTCTGCTGAACCTCTTTTTCCAAACCATTTTTCACAATATAAATTTCACATTGTTGATCCACAGCAGCATTCATAAAATAGCCAACCATAGTTGGTGCCGGACCATTTATTGTCATTGAAACTGATGTCATTGGATGAGCAAGATTAAAACCTGAATAAAGTTTTTTTAAATCATCAAGACATGAGATACTTACTCCTGAGTTACCAATTTTTCCATAAATATCAGGTCGTACATCGGGATCTTCCCCATACAAAGTAACAGAGTCAAATGCTGTGGAAAGACGTTTTGCATCAAGTCCGTGCGAAACATAGTGAAACCTACGATTTGTACGTTCAGGACCACCTTCACCCGCAAACATCCGAGTTGGATCCTCCCCTTCACGTTTAAATGGAAAAACTCCAGCTGCATAAGGAAATTCACCAGGTACATTTTCGCTGAGTACCCAATTAAGTATTTCGCCCCAACTTTCATATTTTGGCAAACAAACCTTTGGTATCTCTAATTGCGAAAGTGATTTAGTTTTTGTTGCAATTTTAATCTCCTTATCTCTTACCTTAAAAAGGTAATACTCTCCTTCATAAGATTTTTTCTTCGCTTCCCAATTATCAAGTATTTCTTTATTTGCCGGAGATAATTCCTTTAATGTGTTATCATAAATTTCTTGAAGCGTAATAATAGCTTCATCCCCTTTAGTACTTTGCTTTACAATATCTATGGATTGATTAAGGCTAAACAATTTCTGAGCTATCTTACTCTGACTCTTCACATCCTTATTATACCCTCTAATAGTTTCAGCAATTTCTGACAAATATCTAATCCGTTTTGACGGAATAATATATATTTTTTCAGGACTATCTTGGGTTGTTTTGTTATCAGTTGTAAACTTAGCTGATGTTTTTTTCTCAATTATCTTTAACAGATTAGTATACAACTTATTAACTCCAGGGTCATTGAATTGAGAAGCCACAGTTCCAAAAATTGGAAGAGTATCTACATCCACGTCAAAAAGCATATTATTACGCTGATATTGCTTTTTAACATCTCGCAGTGCGTCCAAAGCTCCTCGTTTATCTGATTTATTCAAAGCAATAATATCAGCATAATCAAGCATGTCAATTTTCTCAAGCTGACTAGCTGCACCATATTCTGGTGTCATAACATAAAATGAAACATCACTATGATCAACAATTGCCGTATCAGACTGCCCAATTCCGGATGTTTCTAGAATTATCAAATCAAACCCAGCAGCTTGAGTAATGGTTTCGGCATCTTTTACGTATTTTGAAATACTCAAATTAGATTGTCTTGTGGCAAGGGAACGCATATAAACCCGCGGATTATCAATGGCGTTCATACGTATACGGTCACCTAACAAAGCTCCGCCCGACCGCCTTTTGGAAGGGTCAACAGAAATAATGGCAATTGTTTTATTTGGAAAATCAGATAGAAAACGCCTTACAATCTCATCAACAAGTGATGACTTTCCAGATCCACCAGTTCCAGTAATACCAAGAACAGGAGCCTTTTTTCCTTCAACCTTATTAAGTAATTGCTCTATTATTGGCTCTGCATCATCAGGATTATTCTCGGCAACAGAAATTAATTGTGCAATGGCAACATAATCTTGATTAATTATTTTATCAATATTAACAGTAATATCTTTACCTGTGGGAAAATCAGATTTTTCGACAAGGTCGTTAATCATCCCCTGCAAACCCATTTTCATGCCATCATCTGGCGAATAAATTCTAGCAACGCCATAGTCTTGAAGCTCTTTAATCTCATCGGGAAGGATTACTCCACCACCACCGCCAAAAATTTTAATATGCCCACATCCTTTTTCCACAAGCATATCGTACATATATTTAAAAAACTCTATATGTCCGCCTTGATATGAAGTTAGTGCTATTGCCTGTGCATCTTCCTGAATCGCAGTATTCACTATTTCGTGTACTGAGCGATTGTGCCCAAGATGAATTACCTCAGCACCAGTAGATTGTATTATTCTACGCATTACATTAATAGCTGCATCATGCCCATCAAACAAGGACGCAGCAGTAACTATCCGCACATGATTTTTTGGCTTATAAACCTTTGTAACCTCCGTCATAATCAATTATTTTTCAAGTAGCGGCAAATATAACCTTAAATAAACAATTAAGGGAGGCTTATTTATTAAATACCGTTGCACTAGCCTGAGCGGTAGGCATTAACACCAAATCGTTAATATTAACATGGGGAGGAAGAGTAGTTGTATAATAAATAACATCTGCAACATCATCAGGAAGAAGAGGTTGATATCCATCATAAATACTATCTGCTTTAGCTTTATCACCTTTGAAACGCACAAAAGAAAATTCAGTTTCAATGGCACCAGGTGCTATTTGAGTAACCTTTATATTGTGTTTAACCAAATCAATTCGCATGGACTTAGATAATGCATCAACAGCATATTTTGTTGCACAATAAACATTTCCATTTGGATAAACCTCCTTTCCGGCTATTGACCCAATATTAATAACATGCCCTCTATTTTGCTTTACTAATAATGGCAGCACGGCTCGCGACATATACAATAAACCCTTTACATTTGTATCAATCATTCTTTCCCAATCATCAACATCCCCATCTTGCATAGCATTTAAACCAACTGCCAGCCCTGCATTATTTATTAATATATTTATATTTAACCATTCTAAAGGAAGTGATTGGATTGCCGTCTTAACAGCCTCATTATCCCTTATGTCAAACGATAAAGGAAGTACTTTAACACCAAATTTAGATGTTAATTCTTCAGAAATTTCATTAAGCTTATCCTCTCTTCGACCTGTTATTATTAAATTGTAGCCATTTTTTGCAAAAACATAAGCAGATGAGCGTCCTATACCACTTGTGGCTCCTGTTATTAGAATAATTTTGTCCATTATTATCTTTATTATTATTTAGGTTAGCAAATTACTTATAATACCAAAACATCTGACCATACTCTGTACTTATTATCTAAACCACTCAAATCTATTGGTTTCGATGACAAAGCATATATAGCTGATCCACTACCCGTTATAGATACATACATGGCTCCCAATTTATAAAGAGCATTTTTAATAATTTGAATTTCTGGGAAATTATCCATAGTAATAGCTTCAAAATCATTTTTTAATTTGTTTTTCCAATCAGATTTTTTACCATTTATTACTAAACTTAAATCAAGACATTTGCTGGGAATAATTCCTCCAAAAGCTTTTTTTGTTGAAATATTTTTATTGGGGAAAATAACTGCTAAGTACATATTTTGTATTGGATTGTTTAGCGGCGCAAAAATATTGCCAATTCCAGTTGCGATAGTAGGTTTGTTTTTTATAAAAAAGGGACAATCTGCGCCAATTTTGGAAGCAAGTATTTCTAGCTCACTAATCGATAAATTAAGTGAATAAAGTTGATTTATTGCTTTCATAAAAAAAGCAGCATCAGATGAGCCTCCTGCCAGTCCTGATCCAACCGGAATATTTTTATACAACAATACCTTCACAGGCTTAATATCTCCTTTAATATTCAATAATAGATTCCACACCTTATTAATTAGGTTGTCATTAGCACTGCAATCTAATGGTAAACCTGACTGAACTAAGGAGAATTTATTTGAGGGTTGTATTTCTAGAATATCATATATAGAAATTGGTATGTAGCATGTTTTAATATTATGCATACCATCAGGGCGTCTTTCAATAACAGATAACCCAAGATTAATTTTAGCATTTGGAAAACAAATCATAACTACAAAAATAAAAAAAACCTCACATCTGGTACGTTGTGAGGTTTTTTGGCGGGCGTTTGCCGGATTTTACATCCGATTAAAGGAAAAAGGATCTTTTATTAATAATTGAATAAAGTCTAAGATTATCTTTGTCAATCGACTCAAAAAAATAAACCTTATTACCCTTGATGTATATACTAGCATGTATATCTTTAATATCTTTCTCTATTAATCCATCAGATTCAATCTGGTCAGGAGAATAATAATTATTTATTTCCATAGCAGGCATAATTTATTTCATTTTTAATTTAAAACCGTCTTTTGCACAAATTGGACAAAAGGAATTTCTAACAATTGTGATATAACCACATCTGTCACATTTCATGTACTTTTTACGTACTGCTTTTTTTTCTATATTTTTTTTTAAACTGATACTGAACAATTTTAGATGTTTTATACTGCATAACAATTGACATGCCAAAAATATTGGTTGTTTGATGTATATTTTTACAAGACTTATTATCAGGTATTTAGAATGCCCACATTTAAAATGACTATCATTTTTCTCTATTTTTAACTTATACGGTTTTGGATAATTTTACGTTTTCGTATATTAATATTATCATGCAAATTTATTCAGAGGTAAATAAAAAGGAGTAATAAATTGGTATAAAGCTTGCTATTATTAATTTTGCAAAAAAAATATTATGCAAACTTTTGATAACTATAGTAGTACACATAATGACCTTTCGGTGAGAGTAAGTGAGTTGGTTAGTAGAGGAATGAAAAAAGTTAACCGACTTGAAATGCTAAAACAAATATTGAGTTTTATCGATTTAACGACTCTTAGCGGTGATGACACAACACAAAAAGTAACCGACTTATGTAAAAAAGCAATCTCTTTCGAGAACAATAGTGTAGGTTTATCAAACGTTGCTGCAGTTTGCGTTTACCCAATATTTGCAAATCTTGTTTATGAGTCACTTAAACCATTTGATGTAAAAGTTGCATGTGTTGCAGGTGCTTTCCCTAGCGGCCAGTCACCATTAGCAATACGTATTAGTGAAGTTGAATATGCAGTTGCAAACGGTGCAGATGAAATTGACATGGTTATTTCTAGAGGTAAATTAATTGAAGGAAATGCTGATTATATTTTTGAAGAGGTAAAAGCAATAAAAAAAGCATGTAAAAATGCCCATCTTAAAGTAATCCTAGAAACTGGTGAACTAAAAACGGTTGCACTAATTAGGCAAGCAAGCGAATTATCAATACTCGCCGGTGGTGACTTTATTAAAACGTCAACTGGTAAAATTGAACCGGCTGCAACTACTGAGGCTTTTTTAATTATGCTTGATACCATTAAAGAATATTATGAAAAAACTGGTAAAATGATTGGTATAAAGCCTGCTGGTGGCATAAGCAAACCTGACGAAGCTATTGCTTATTACTTATTGGTATCAGAAATATTAGGACCAAAATGGCTTACTAGTGAATTTTTTAGAATAGGAGCCAGCCGTCTTGCTGACAATATTTACAATGAAGTAGTAAATAATATGTAATTTAGCACTGAATAACAATTAAGAATAAGTAATGAAGAAATTTTTATTAATCATATCAAGTGTTTTTATATTTAGCGGAGCAATTGCACAAACAACACTAACCGAGGCAGTTGATTTTTATGTTAAAACTATCTACAGCGAACCCATATACCTATTTCCTCTTTTAGATGATGCAAACCAAATAGTTGTTGTTGATTTCTTTTCAACAACATGTGGTCCTTGTCAGGATTATGCCCCTGACTTTCAAGCATGTTACGAGAAGTTTGGATACAATGAAGGCAATGTGTATTTCATGGGAATTAACTGGGGCAATGATAATGAGGGAGTTAGCGAATTTGATTCGATTTTTGGGCTTACATATCCAACAGCAAGCGGAAGTGAGGGAGGAGGCAATATAGTGTATGGTGACTATGAAATACTTTCGTATCCAACGGTAATTGTAATTACCCCTGATCATACTATAGTTGAACAATACATTTGGATTCCAGATGAAGAAAATATAACTAATGCTGTTATTGCTGCTGGTGGCATATTGGTAAATACCAACGAAATTAAAGCAACAGAACAAGAATTACTTGTGTTTCCAAACCCTGTTAAAAATGTTGGCACTATAGAGTTTGATTTAGAATCTTCATCAATTATTGATTTAACTATTTATAATATATTGGGAAAACAAGTATCCTCTTTGGAAACTAATATTCAGCAACCAGGAAGAACCCAATTATCTTTTTCTGTAGATGGATTAGAAAATGGTTACTATTTTATTAAATTAACATCCGACAAGGGAATTATTACAACAACAAAAATTTCTGTAGTAAATTAATGTTTGATTATTGATTATGAAACATAACAACATTATATTTTCATTTATTATTGCTTTAGGGATATTTTCTTTGCAGTCGTGTGCTGTAACAACAGATGACGATGTAGTGGATATGGAAAAATATGTTGGTACATGGAGCGTAAGTGATCAGTCTTCTAGGTTAAATTACAGCGTATCAATAACCATTAACCCATCTAACTCAGCCGAAATACTATTAAATAATTTTGCTGATTTAAACAGTACTGCTGTAGGGCTAGTTATTGGCAACTCTGTTGTTTTAGATAGCCAACAACTTGGTTCCGGTTATTCAGTAAACGGCTCTGGGAGTTATGTTAATAGTGGAAAATTAGAATTTAACTTTTCCTTGAACGATGGTATAGATATTGAATCGAGAATTGCTTCATTTACAAAGTAGTTATTACTTACTCTTTTATTGTGCCTTTTCCTCTAAAATTAGTATACTATCTGATACAATTAACTCTAAACTATCACTTATAAAGGCTATGCTATCAGCAGCAAATTGCTTTTCAAACTTTTCTTTTTCAATAATAGCTTCACTTTGCATCTTGCTTAAGTTACCTAGTACCAATTCATAAATATCTTCCATTACTTTTGGGGAAGCATAATAATAATCAATATTTTCTTTAAATTGTTGTAAGGTAACCGAGTGTTGTTCAAATACTATATTATAGTACTCAGGCTTTAGCTCTTTTCCTTGATTAATATTTTTATTAATACTAAATCCCGCCTCTGTTATTTGCATATCAGTAAGTATATCCACCATCTGCATTTTTGTTAGCATCTTTTTGGGAGTAATAACTTCAGCTTCATTTACATTATAACATGATAAAAACAAGGAAATTATAACTAATAAAAAAAACAGCTTAATGTAACTTAAGCTGTTAAAATAAATTCTGTGTAACTGCATATTAAGTGTGTTATACTTTACTCTTATTAAAATGGATTAATTTCCAATTTCAGATAAAAACTTTATTCTAATTAATCTAACTTCTTCTTCGCTAAATTCTGACTCTCCTAATTCATCAAGAGCATCTTGAATTGAATCTGTTTCCGCTTCTGAGAAATAATCAAATATTTCCTCTTGATGGTATTCATCAACTTTATCATCAATATAATAGCTAATATCAAGCTTAGTACCTGATGCAACAATATGCTCAATTTCACTTAGCATTTCACTTAGTGATAGGTTTTTAGCATAAGCAACATCATCCAAAGGACGTTTGCGGTCAATACTTTGAATAATATAAACTTTCAACCCTGATTTATTTACTACCGACTTAATAATCATATCATTAGGTCGGGTAATTTCATTTTCTTCAACATACCCAGCAATAAGCTCAATAAATGGAGCCCCATATTTGGATGCTTTACCCACACCAACACCGGAAATTTGCGTCAGTTCTTCCTCAGTAATGGGATATTGAATAGTCATATCTTCCAATGATGGATCTTGAAAAATCACAAACGGAGGTAAGTTTTCTTCCTTTGAAATTTCCTTTCGCAAATCCTTTAAGAGTGCAAATAATACGGCATCTGCTCCACCCTGACGTTGGCCTCCTGCTTTAAGAATAATATCATCATCATTATTATGGTCATAATCATGATCCTTAGCAATTAATATACTATAAGGATTATTAATAAATTCGTGACCTTTTTCATTTATCTTTATAATACCATAATTTTCAATTTCTTTCTCGCAAAGGCGATGAATAAGTGCCTGACGTATAACCATCACCCAATATTTCTCATCATGTTGCTTGCCTCCTCCAAAAACAGCAGTTTTATCAAGCTTAATGGATTTAACATCACCACTTTTCTTGCCAGCCAACACCTCTCCAATTAATTTAGCTTTATACTGCTCTTTGAGTTCAAATATAGTTTTAAGTGTTAACTGAATATCCTTCATACCCTCAAATTTTTCTTTGGGGTTCAAACAATTATCACAAGCACCGCAATTATCTTTATAATAAACTTCACCAAAATAATGTAATAATAATTTATGCCTACAAACTGATGATTCAGCATAAGTTACAGTCTCAAAAAGGAGCTCCTTTGCAATTTCCTGTTCAGCCACAGGTTTATCCTTCATAAACTTTTCAAGTTTCTGAATATCATCATAGCTGTAAAAAGTAATACAGTTTCCTTCTCTACCATCACGTCCTCCCCTACCTGTTTCCTGATAATAACCCTCAATACTTTTAGGAATATCATGATGAATTACAAACCGAATATCTGGTTTATCAATACCCATACCAAAGGCAATTGTTGCTACAATTACATTAACATCTTCCATAAGGAACATGTCTTGATTATTCCTACGTGTTGTGGTATCTAAACCTGCATGATAAGGTAATGCTTTTATTCCGTTAACAACTAAAGACTCAGCAATTTCCTCAACTTTTTTACGACTTAAACAATATACAATACCCGATTTATTGGGTTGTGTTTTTATATACTTTATTATATCTTTTATAACATCCTTTGTTTTTGGCCGCACTTCATAATATAGGTTAGTCCTATCAAAAGATGCTTTAAAAACTTCAGAATCAGATATCTCAAGATTCTTTAGAATATCCTCCTCAACCTTCAATGTTGCAGTTGCAGTTAATGCAATTGTAGTAAGATTAGGATTAATGGAATTAATAATAGGTCTAAGTTTCCTATAAACAGGCCTAAAATCATGCCCCCATTCAGAAATACAGTGAGCCTCGTCAATTGCAAAAAAAGATATACCAATATTTCTTAAGAAATTTACATTTTCTTCCTTAACTAATGATTCGGGTGCCATGTATAGCAATTTGGTTTTGCCATTCACTAGGTCCTCTTTAACAAGATTCAATTCCACTTTTGATAAAGACGAATTCATAACATGGGCAATTCCGCTTTGAGTACCAAAATTACGAATCATGTCAACCTGATTCTTCATTAGTGCTATTAATGGCGAAACTACTATTGCAGTACCCGGTTTCAAAAGTGCCGGCAGCTGGTAACAAAGCGATTTCCCGCCACCAGTTGGCATAACAACAAACGAATCTTTACTATCCATGACATTTTGGATAATTTTTTCTTGGTCTCCTTTGAAGCTTGAAAACCCAAAAAAAGATTTCAGAATTTTACGTGCTTCGGAATTATCGTGCATAGTTTCTATTAAGTAGTTAGATAAAATATATCTTTGTAGTAAAATTACAGATTTTTTCTATTTAAAAAACATTGAACAACAATTTTTTTTATAAATAGATGTTTTAAGTTCAAATACAAATGTAGCAATAAAAAAAATAACACATAGTTTTAATAAAAAAAATAATTGAATATACACGATAAAATACGAAATACTGCTATTTCAGTGATTAAAAATGAGTATGAAGCAATAAAAAACTTAACATATTCAGTAAATGATGACTTTGTTAATTCGGTAAACATGATTTTTGAGGCAAAGGGTCGTGTAATTGTTACCGGAATTGGGAAAAGTGCAAACATTGCTCAAAAAATTGTTGCTACATTTAACTCAACAGGAACCCCTGCAGTTTTTTTACATGCGGCTGATGCCATACATGGCGATTTAGGAATTGTTACCAAAGATGACATTGTAATAGCTATCTCAAAAAGTGGAGAAACTCCTGAAATAAAAGTTCTAATACCATTACTTAAAGGCAGGAAAAACAAAATAATAGCCTTAGTTGGAAATACAAGCTCTTTTCTGGCAAACCAATCAGATTCCATACTAAATGTAACTGTTGAAAAAGAGGCATGCCCAAATAATCTTGCTCCAACAAGTAGCACAACCGCTCAACTGGTAATGGGCGATGCTATTGCTGTAAGCCTGCTGGAACTTCGTGGTTTTTCTTCTATGGATTTTGCAAAATTTCACCCAGGAGGGTCACTTGGCAAAAGAATGTACATGAGAGTAATTGACCTTTCTTCAAATAATGATGTACCAGTTGTTGATGCCGAAGCACCAATATCCAAAGTTATAATTGAGATTTCATCAAAACGACTTGGTGCCACAGCTGTTATTAAAAACAGCAAGTTAATAGGTGTTGTTACAGATGGCGATTTAAGAAGAATGATTGAGAAATATAATGATTTTAGGAACCTGATTGCCAGCGATGTTATGACTAGCAACCCTCTTACAATTAATAGCGAAGAGTTAATTGTTAATGCACTTACAATTATGCGCGAAAATGATATTACCCAACTTCCGGTTGTAGATATTGATAAGTATGTTGGCATGATTCATTTACATGATATATTAAAAGAAGGAATTTTATAAAAAATTATTAGGATATTTCGAAGTTAACATTACAGTAATGCACTGCTAAACTCAGAAATTAGAAATCCAATTTCCAAAATAAAATAAATGAAACTTTGGACAAAAAATCTTGTTAAAAAATACAAACAACGTACAGTTGTTAATAGTGTTTCAATGGAAGTAAACCGAGGTGAGATTGTAGGTTTACTCGGACCAAATGGAGCTGGTAAAACTACTAATTTTTATATGATTGTGGGACTTATCAAGCCATTTTCAGGTAATGTTTATCTTGACGATATAGATATTACAAACGAGCCAATGTACAAAAGAGCTAAACGTGGTATTGGCTATTTAGCACAAGAAGCTTCTGTTTTCAGACACCTTAGCGTAGAGGATAATATTAAAGCAGTTATGCAATTTACAAATCTCACAAAAAGTGAGCAAAATGAACGGTTAGAGTCGTTGATCAATGAGTTTGGACTGCAAAATATACGGAAAAGTAAAGGTATTCAATTATCTGGTGGCGAACGACGACGAACAGAAATAGCACGTGCATTGGCTGTTGATCCTAAATTTATACTGCTTGATGAACCATTTGCAGGGGTTGACCCAATTGCAGTTGAAGATATTCAAGCTATTGTTTCAAAATTAAAAGAAAAAAATATTGGCATTTTAATAACAGACCACAATGTGCACGAAACCCTAACAATTGTAGATAGAGCATATTTGTTGTTTGAAGGCTCAATACTTAAAGCCGGCACAGCCGAGGAGCTAGCCAATGATGAACATGTAAGAAAAGTATATTTAGGAAAGAATTTTGTGCTTCGTAAAAAAAGTTTCATGTAATTTTGGCTTATATTATATTTAATTACAACATGTTACATATCTTTATCAATAAATATTAAATTATTTCCATTTTATCTATATTATATTCAGATAATTATCATATATTTGCAGAAGTTCTGTAGAGGACTGTTAACTTTAGCAGGTTAATTTTTTGGGTTATCCCTCTACATGAGGGTTTTTAGGTTAATATGTGAAAAGACCCCATCCGCCCGGATGGGGCTTTTCTTTTTTATACCCCTAACTCAGATAAATTCCAAATAGCAATTTTCAAATAACAAATAAAATCCAATTTTTCAATTTTCAAATGACTAAAACTATTTTGGATTTTGTAATTTATAACATTGTGATTTATTTGATATTTGTTTTTTTGTAATTTGATTATTTCAATATAGCTCTTTAGGATTTACAATCCGAAAGAAATAATTGCGGATTTGCAATCCGCTTATAAAAAGTGTAGGATTGCAGATTATGAACAACTTACTTATCCTTAAAGTAATCAAAAACTACTTTCGCTTTTGCCTTGCCTATAACACTTTCAAGTTCCTCCAAACTAGCTCCCTTAATTTTTTTAACCGACTTTAAATTACTCAATAACTTTTGTGTTGTTGAAGCACCAACTCCCTCAATTGAAGTAAGTACCGATTTAATTGTTCCGGCCTCACGTTTTTTGCGATGGTGTGTAATGCCAAAACGATGTGCTTCATCGCGTAATCGTTGAATTATTTTTAATGTTTCGGATGTTTTATCAATATAAAGAGGAACTGAATCATTTGGAAAGTAAATTTCCTCCAACCGTTTGGCTATTCCAATAATGGTAACCTTGCCATAAAGCCCAACTTCCTTAAGCGCTTTAACTGCTGAACTTAATTGTCCTTTGCCACCATCAACAATAATTAACTGCGGAATACTTTTTTCTTCCTCAACTAATCTCCTATACCTTCTTTTAACAACTTCCTCCATCGATGCATAATCATTTGCACCAACAACAGTTTTAATATTGTAATGACGATAACCTTTTTTATTGGGAATAGTATCAATAAACTGAACCATCGCAGCAACAGGGTATTCACCACCAATATTCGAATTATCAAAACACTCTATGTTAACAGGTAACTCAGCCATGTGCAAATCCTTTTTCATCTGAGCTAGAATCCTATTTTTATGCCTATTAGGATCAATAAGGTCTTTTTGTTTCTGCCTGTCTATTTTAGTGAATTTTGCATTGCGTTCGCTTAGCTCCAGTAGCCGCTTTTTATCACCACGTTTAGGTATTGTAATTTTAATATCAGGTAAATCAATATCCGGCATAAAAGGCAATATAATTTCCTTCGAAACACTTTCAAAACGCTGCCTAAAGTCTAACAGAGCAAATGTAAGAATCTCAACATCTGTTTCTTCTAGCTTTTTCTTTATCTCAATCGTATGGGCTTGCAAAATTGCACCATCAATTACCTTTAAAAAATTTATATACGAATGGTTATCGCTCGACACCATCGACATTACATCAACATTGCTAATTTTTGGATTTACAATCGTCGATTTGCTTTTGTATTTTTCCAGTAGCTCAATTTTTTCTTTAATAACCTGAGCTTGCTCAAACTCATAACTATCTGCAAAAGTACCCATTACATGAGTTAGCTCCGAAATAACCGAACCAATATTACCTTTTATTATAGATTTAATTTGACTTATTGTAACGTCGTAATCATCGGCACTTTGATGGCCAACACATGGAGCTTTGCAATTACCAATATGATATTCAAGACACACTTTGTATTTACCCTTTTCAATATTAGCCGCCGACAAATTTAATGAACATGTACGAAGTTTATACAGCTGTTTAACAATATCAAGTATGGTTCGCATCATTTTTACCGAAGCATATGGTCCAAAATAATCCGAACCATCTTTAATTATTACCCTTGTTGGAAAAAGTCTAGGAAATGGCTCTTTTTTTAAACAAAGCCAAGGGTATGTTTTGTCGTCTTTAAGCTGAATATTGTATCGTGGCTGGTACTTTTTTATGAGGTTATTCTCCAAAAGTAGAGCATCTAACTCTGTTTCTGTAACAATAAATTTAATGTCAGCAATCTTTTTTACAAGCACTCTAACTTTTCCAATTTGATGAGCTTTTGTAAAATAGCTCGAAACACGTTTCTTTAAATTTTTAGCCTTCCCAACATAAATTATTTGTCCATCTTTATCGTAATACTGATATACACCCGGTTTGCCGGGCAATGTTTTTATCAAATTCTCGATATTGGTATTTTTAACGGGTGTATCCAAATAACTATGTTTAGTTGCAAAGTTAAAATAATACCAATTAGTTATCAAAATATTTAACCTAAATTTAATATTGCATAGCACCCATTATTTTAAAATGTGGTACATTGCATCCTTAATTTTATAGCCAAAATAATGGATAACAGCAAATTTAGCATACTCCTCGTTGATGATGAAGAAGACATTGTTGAGTTTTTAAGTTATAATCTTACAAAGGAAGGTTATAAAGTAATTACTGCAAATAATGGCAAAAAGGCAATTGAAAAAGCAAAAAAGTATCGTCCTACTCTTATTTTAATGGATGTTATGATGCCCAAAGTAGATGGTATAAGTGCAGTTCAGGAAATTAGAAGAATGGAAGAGTTAAATGATACAATTATTGTATTTTTAACTGCACGCGCCGAAGATTATTCGCAAATTGCAGGGTTTGAAGCTGGCGCCGACGATTATGTTACTAAGCCAATTAAACCTAAAGTATTAATAAGTAGAATTGCTGCTTTACTCCGACGCTTCTCAGCAGTAGACGATGTTGCCAACAAAGTTTTGGAAGTTAACAAGCTTACCATAAATAAAGAGAGATTTGTAATTATTAAAGATGGAAATGAAATAATTCTGCCAAACAAAGAATTTAAAATGGTTTATTTACTAGCATCTACTCCTGATAAAGTTTTTTCAAGGGATGATATTTTCCAAAAGGTTTGGGGTAATGATGTTATTGTTGGCAACCGAACCATTGATGTACACATTAGGAAAATTCGTGAAAAAATAGGTATTGAATATATTAAAACGGTTAAAGGTGTGGGTTATAAATTTAACAGGTAGCGGCTTTAAGAAAACTTCAATAACTACGTTACGCTTGCAACTAGAACTAGTCATTTACAAAAGTAAACTCCTGAATTCTAAATTCTTCGCAAGCCCTGCCGGCAGCTACCGTGTACCCACAAATATTGAGGGTATATAATCAATTGCTAACGGTAAATAGCAACTCTTTGTAACAGCTTGTATATTAGAATTATAGAATTTTTATTTTTAAATGTTGAATATTGAACACCGAATGTTAAATATTGAATTGAGCTCAGTGCTTCATTCAATATTCATTATTCAGCATTCATTATTCGATATTCAATTAGTTTTTGTCATTTCACTATGTGCGCCCTTTTCTCAGGATCTTAGCTCTCAACATGATAAGGACTGCGATATGGACTTGCAAAAGATGTGGGTACACGGTAGCTGCTGGCAGGCAGGCTTGTTCTTAACGCCTTCTTAAAGCCATTTGAAAAACATGGAGTTTTCTTAGAGGCACTAGGTAATAAATCTATAAATTAATTCATTATCCTGAATACCAACTCCTTAAGCTCACCATAACCAAGTGAATCATTACTGCCAACACCTTTGCTTTTTAAATCTAAAATACGTATTTTGGAGATAATGTCTTTAATTTTTTGTGGAGAAAATGATTTTGAAGCTTTACCATAATCCTTTACAAAAAATGGATGAACACCTAATTCGGCAGCAATTTTGTTTGGCTCTTTATTTTTAATAAAATGATAAAGGAAAATCTTAATAAAATAATTATGCAACATTGGCGATATCATCTGTAAAGGATGATCTTTTGGATTAGCTTCAAAATATTGAACAATACGTTGTGCTTTTAATTGATTCCTTTCGCTTAATGCATTTTGCAGCTCAAATAAATTATAATCCTTACTAATCCCAATGTTTTGCTCTATCTCAACATCTGTAATTCTCGATCCTTTATTTATATTTATTACAAGCTTATCAATTTCGTTTGTAATCTTACCCAAATCGTTGCCAAGATAATCAGACATAAGCCGTAATGCAACTGGAGAAATAGAAAACCCGCGTGATATTATTTCAGATTCTATCCACTTCAATACTAACCAATCTTTAACCTTTTCAGAATTAAACACAATTGTTGACTTTGACGCATTCATCTTTTTATAAAAAGCTTTGCGCTTATCAACTTTTTTGTATTTGTTTGCTATCACCAGAATTGTTGTTTCTAGCGGTGAAGTAATATACGCTTCGAGATTTTCAATATTATTTATGTACTGTGCTTCCTTTACTATTACCACCTGATAATTACCCATCATGGGGTATCTCCTACTTAAATCTATAACCTCTTTAACACTAACATCGCGACCGTAAACTACAGTTTGATTGAAGCCTCTCATTCCTTCATCAAGAATGCTGTTTTCCAATAACGCAGTTATTTTATCAATAAAATATGGCTCTTCGCCTGTTAAAAAATAAACAGGTAAAAAGATATTATTATTAATATCCCTTATGATTTCTTCGTATTTCAATATTAAAACCTAAGATGTTTTACTGTGCCTCCATCGTTAGCCAGTTCTTTTAACGATTGAATACCTATTCTTATGTGCTCTTCCACAAAATTCTTGCTCACATTTAAATCACTTTCAATGGTTTTAATACCCTCGGGTATCATTGGTTGATCAGTTACAAGAAGCAGTGCGCCAGTGGGTATTTCATTAGCAAAACCAGCTGTAAATATAGTTGCTGTTTCCATGTCAATTGCCATTGACCTAGTTTTTCTTAAATATTTTTTAAACTTAGCATCATGTTCCCAAACTCGCCTATTTGTAGTAAAAACAACTCCGGTCCAATAATCTCTTTCAAAATTATGTATTGTAGTTGATATTGCTTTTTGAAGACTAAAGGCAGGAAGTGCAGGCACACGTTCAGGCAAATAATCATTAGATGTTCCTTCACCTCGAATAGCCGCAATTGGTAAAATTAAATCACCTACTTCATTTTTACGCTTCAGCCCTCCACATTTACCTAAAAACAACACAGCTTTTGGATCAATACATCCTAATAAATCCATTATGGTAGCAGCATTTGCACTACCTATGCCAAAATTAATAATTGTAATATCTCCAGCTGTTGCACAAGGCATAGGCTTACCATTCCCAACAACTTTTACATTATTCCACTCTGCAAATAAATTAAGGTACTCACCAAAATTTGTTAATAATATATATTTTCCAAACATATCTAATTCCATCCCCGTATAACGTGGTAGCCAATTGCAAACTATTTCGTGTTTATTCTTCATCTGTAATAATATTTTACGCAAAGTTAAAATATTTATGGATTTTTAGATTAGTTTTATCGATCAAAATATAGATTGCAGACTAAAATGAAGCTAAACCTTCCGGAATATCACTTTAAAACAAGGATTAACATAGTAGGTAAAAATGAAATATTTGATAATTTCAGAAAGAAATTTGTAATAGTAACACCTGAAGAATGGGTAAGACAAAATTTCTTACAATATTTGACAGAAACAAAAAACTACCCGGCAACCCTTATTGCTGTTGAAAAAGGCATAAAAGTAAACAATATGCAAAAGCGTTTTGATGCAGTAGTATACGGTCGCAAAGGAAAACCTTTAATGCTAATTGAGTTTAAATCGCCTGACACAAAACTATCACAAAAGGTAATGGACCAAATATCTCGATACAATTTAAGCTTGAATGTTAATTACCTGATTGTGAGCAATGGACTATCGCATTATTGTTGCAAGCTTAATAGAGAGGAAGGAACCTTTAATTTTTTAACCGATATACCAAAGTATGAAATAATTAATAATGAATGATATTAAAAAATAGCTGTAACAAATAAAATTCACATTTTCTTTCTTTCCAAAACGGTAAAATGTAGTACATTTGCTTGCTAGTTGCTTAGGCAATTTTGTAAATATGAATTTTTTAATCATATAACACTGGTACAGTGGTGGTTAAAAATAAACTTATAATAAATACTGGGTGATGCAAAAGCTTCTGCATGATACAGAAAACAAAAAAATTAAAGAAATGAAGAAGATTTTAATCCAAATTGGTTTATTTGTGGTGATTGTTGCCCTTAGTTATTTTGTATATAGCAGCATAATGGAACCAGTAAGGTTTAGCAAAGAGAAACTAGATCGCGAAAGTCATGTAATTCAGAGGCTTAAAGACATTAGAAGCTCACAATTTATTTTTAAACAATTATCTGGAGCATATGCTCAAAATTTTGATACTCTAATTTCTTTTCTAAATACTGCAGAAATTCCAATTGTTAAAATCATACCAGATCCAAGCGACACAACTTTTACATTAACTATCAATGATACAATTGGATATGTAAATGTTGGAGATACATTATTTGGTACACGACCTAATTTTAAGACTTCTCAAATTAAAGTAATTCCTTTTTCAGGTGGCGATATTTTTGAGATGGATTCAGATACCATTAGGCGAGGTGGCGTTAAGGTGTATGTATTTGAAGCTAAAGCACCATTTACAACCTTCTTAAAAGGCATGGATGAGCAGCAAGTAATAAATATTATAGCAAAATTCGAAGATATTGAGAAGTATCCAGGGCTAAAAGTTGGATCATTAACAGAGCCGTCAACTGATGGTAACTGGGAGTAAATCAAACCTTTAAAATGGCTTTACAGTTAACTCCACATATCAGTTATTTTGATAAATCCTATAAAGAGTCACAAACACGAAATTACACTTTATCTATCCAGCTTTGGATAAATGGACTTATCTTTACAGTATACAATCCTGATAAAAATAAATTTATTGGCATTGAAGAATACATCTTTTCTGATGTAGAATCTGCTGAACAATTACCATCATTTTTAGGTAAAATACTTAATAATAGACCATCATTTGCTTTTCCTTTCGGGAATGTTATTGTGTCATACCAAAATAAATTTTCAACATTAATTCCTGAGGCTCTTTATAGTGAAGATAAAAAAAATCTATACTTGGGTTTTAACCAACCTTTCCAGGAAAATTGCAGAATAGTTTATGATAGTCTAATAAATAATCAAGCAGTAAATATTTATTACTTGCCAAACCCAGTAATTGAAAAGGTAAAAGATTTTTGGCCAAACGCTACAATATTACATTACTCAACAGTATTAATTGAAAGCTTATCCATCAATTTTAAAAATAAAGCCACTTCTAAAACTCTTTTTATAAATCTCTGCAATACAAGTTTTGACTTAGTCTATTTTAAAGAAAATAAACTTCATTATTATAATTCTTTTGATTTTAAAACTAAAGAAGATTTCATCTACTTCTTGCTTATTAGCATTGATCAATTAATGCTCAATCCTGAGGATTTAAACCTAATGATATTAGGTAGTATTAATAAAACAGATAATACCTATAGCATGATAAATCAGTACATTAAAAACTATAGTTTTATCCCAAGAAATGATAACTATGGATATTCCTACATACTAGATGAGTTAAAACACCACTCTTATTATACTCTTTTTAATGCACTTCAATGCGAATAATTAGCGGAAAATATAAACGCAGAACCATATCACCTCCAAGAAACTTACCGGTTCGTCCAACAACTGATATGGCTAAAGAAAGCTTATTCAATATCTTAGGTAACTATTTTGATTTTACTGGAAAACAAGCCCTGGATTTATTTGCAGGCACAGGTAATATTTCATACGAATTTGTTTCTAGAGGGTGTAAAACCGTTACTGCAGTTGACAAAGACTATGGCTGCACAAAATTTATAAATACAACCGGACAAAAATTAGAGATGGTTGAGTTAGACGTTGTTAGATTTGATGTATTTCAGTTTCTGAAATCGACAAAAAAGAAATATGATATTATTTTTGCCGACCCTCCATATCAACTTACAAACATACTAGAAATTTATAAGCTAGTATTTGAGTACAATTTGCTTAACTCTGATGGATGGCTAATTATAGAGCACCCCGAAGAGGTTAGCTTCGCAGAAGCTGCAAATTTTTATGAACACAGAAAATACGGTAGAGTAAACTTTAGCTTCTTCAATGCCTAAATTCATTATAAAGTTTGTAATTTTACCTTTAAGCATACTTAATTTATATACTTTCGTAAAAAAATATCACAAATGCATGTAGCAATCGCAGGAAATATAGGATCAGGAAAAACAACACTTACAAGACTGATGGCCAAACACTTTGGATGGAAACCTCATTATGAAGATGTTGAAAATAACCCATATCTTCATAGTTTTTATGAAGATATGAAAAGGTGGTCGTTTAATTTGCAAGTTTATTTCCTGAACTCAAGGTTTAGACAAGTTGTAGAGATTAGAAATAGTGGGAAAAATATTATTCAAGATAGAACAATATATGAAGATGCTCATATTTTCGCACCTAACTTGCACGAAATGAGTCTTATGTCGTCAAGGGATTTTGAAAATTACAAATCCCTATTTGAACTTATGAACTCATTTATCCAACCTCCTGACCTATTAATCTATTTAAGAGCAACAGTTCCTACTCTTGTAGAGCAAATTCAAAAAAGAGGACGTGATTATGAGGAATCAATCAGGCTCGATTATTTAAAATTGCTCAACGAAAGATATGAAAATTGGATAAAAGGCTACTCGGCAGGTAACCTATTAATAATTAATGTAGATCACATGGATTTTAATATTCCCGAAGATTTAAGTATCGTTATTGAAAAGGTAAATGCTGAAGTTAATGGATTGTTTTAATCTTAAATATTAAACCATGAAAAGCATAGGTATTATACCATCAAGATATGCATCTACACGTTTCCCCGGAAAACCCCTAACTATCATTAAGGGCAAAACAATGATACAGAGGGTATACGAACAAGCCATCAAATCAAAAAAATTATCAACAGTTTTTGTTGCTACCGATGATAGCCGTATATACAATCACGTTAATAGTTTTGGTGGCAATGTATTAATGACTGATAGTAAGCACACTAATGGTACTACTCGTTGTAATCAAGTAATTTCAATATTGGAAAATACCGGTAAGCTTTTCGAAATTGCAGTAAATATCCAAGGTGATGAGCCATATATTAACCCTGAACAAATTGATAGTGTTATTTCACTTTTTGAAAATAATAATGTTCAAATAGGAACGCTGGCAAAAAAAATAACTACTGATGATGAACTGTTTGACCCCAATGTAGTAAAAATGGTATTAAATAATAAACATAATGCCATGCTATTTAGTAGGCATCCAATACCAATGTTAAGGGATATTAATAATAAAAATTGGCTAAATAGTTTTGAGTTTTTAAAACATATAGGCCTATATGCCTATAAAACAAGCGTGCTTAAAAATATTGCTAACATGCCAACTGGTAAACTTGAGCAAGCTGAAAAACTTGAACAGCTTCGCTGGCTGGAAAATGGAATTTCTATTTCAGTTAAAATTACTGATTATGAAAGCATTGCAATTGACACCCCAGATGATTTATTAAAACTTGAAACTAAATATTGACATTTTCGTATATATAGTTTATTTTAGCAGGTTCAGAAAAAGATAAGTAGATGAAAATAGCAAAGTATGTTGGTGATTTGTTATATGATTATGAATGTGTAGTAATACCGGGTTTAGGAGGTTTTATTTCTGAGGATAGTTCTGTATCAATAAATGAAGTTACACATAATTTTTCGCCACCATTTCGTAATGTACATTTTAATATTCACCTTCGTGCAAATGATGGATTACTAGTAAACCATGTTGCTCAACAAGAACAAATTGGATATAAAACAGCAAAGCAGAGAGTTGATAAGTTTTCCTTCCAATGCCACAATGCTTTAAATAAAGGAAAAAAAATAAACTTCAAAAATATAGGATCAATTTATTATGATGCTGATAAAAATATTGTTTTTAATCAAGATTACAAATCAAATTACAATTCAAACTCTTTTGGATTAAACAGCTTAGTATCACCAGCAATTAGAAGAATAACAGATGAACAACGAATAAAAAATGTTGTAAAATCGGCTATTGATAATAAACCAAAACGAAAAAAACCAACAAATAGAAAAACTAGCGCGGATAACAAAAAGCAAAGTTCTCGAAAAGTAATGCAAGCTAATCGCAGAAAGTCATCATTTGCTAACCAACTAATTTTTTTATTGGTAGTTGCAATTTTGATGGGTAGCGGATATGTATATATGCGAAGGTATTCCATGGAATATTACGTAGATAAATATGCAGTACATATTCCTTTCTTCTATTCGAGTGTAAACGACTATTTATCAACAAATATTAACTCATCACATGTAGCTAGATTAAGTCGTAGCACAGCATCATTTTTTCCAGATTTTATCAAAACATCAAATAATCAAGTGTTAGCAAATGATGAAATTATTGCTGATACAAAAATCATTTCTAACAATAAAGAAATGCTATTTGAAATAAAGGAACAACCAATAGTATTACAAACTGATAATGTAGTTGAAAATATTAAGGTAGTGCGTGAACCAGATTATCCTGATTTAAATAAAAGCACTAAAGCACCTGTTAATATTAAAACTCCGGCAAAAAAAGTAAACGTAATTGTAGAATCAGCTAATACCAAAAGGTACTATCTAATTGCTGGATCTTTTTCAAAGGAAACAAATGCTATTACACTTGTTAAAAAGTTAAAAAATCAAGGATTTGATGCTCTAATTGCTGATACAAACAAATACGGAATGTACAGAGTAGCCTTTATGTCGCTAAATAACAGACCTTTAGCAGAGAATAAATTATTAGCCATACGTAATAACACTAACCCTAAAGCTTGGTTACTTGTTAAATAGAAAACTGCAATTATAGTGAGTGGAAAGAATAAGCTAAAGCATTTTGCTGATAATGAGACGTTCGACAATATGTTTCAGGCAAAGTATGAAGATGTTATTGAAGGATTTAAATACAAAGGCAGTTGGAATAATGCATTTTTTAAAAACAGCAATAATATAGTTCTTGAGCTTGGCTGTGGAAAAGGTGAATATACTGTTGGTTTAGCCCAAATGTATCCTGATAAAAATTTTATTGGTATAGATATTAAAGGAGCTAGAATTTGGACCGGACTAACAACTGCAGGCAAAAAAGAAATAAATAATGTTGCTTTCATTAGATCTCGAATTAACCTACTGGAATATTTTTTTGTTAAAAATGAAGTATCTGAACTATGGATAACGTTTCCTGATCCGCATCCACGTGAATTAAAACAAAAAAAACGTCTAACATCACCCCAATTTCTAAATAGATACTATGATATACTCAAACCAGATGGAGTTATTCATTTAAAAACTGATAACATAATCTTTTTTGAATATACATTAGATGTGATAAGGGAAAATGGTCATGAGCTTTTGTATACCACGTATGATGTTTATGGTGAAGAAAATGACAAAGCACTAACAAATATCCAAACTTTCTACGAAAATAAATGGCTAAAAAATGGCACAAAAATTAAGTATTTAAAATTTAAGCTTAAACCATTACAATAATGGAAATAGGTTTTTTTCAACAAGTGCATAATGTTGTTAGCAATATACCATATGGCAGAATTACATCTTACGGATCCATTGCACAATATTTGGGTAGCAAAGGTTCTGCACGTATGGTTGGTTGGGCTCTGAATTCATCAAAAAATAATACAAAAAACATTCCTGCACATAGGGTTGTAAATAGAAATGGATTACTAACTGGTAAACAGCATTTTGGAGGAGCAAATACAATGGCAGAGCTTCTTCAGAGCGAAGGACTAAAAATAAAGGATAATAAAATATTGGATTTTAAGGAAAAGTATTGGGATCCAAATGTGGAAATTGACAGGAATTAGTTTTCTAGTTTAAACAATCCAACTAAATTTTAAAAAGGTTGACTCTTGCTATTACAGATATATAGTTTATTTTTGCCGCAGTTCATTTAGTATTGTTTTAAAAGGGTTAGTGTTCGCATTTTTACACGATAATTATATCTATAGTTGCTCAACACATTGCTTTTACATATAACAATTTCTACAACTAGCTAAAGGAGAGGTGTCCGAGTGGCTTAAGGAGCACGCTTGGAAAGCGTGTGTACGCCAAAAGCGTACCGCGGGTTCGAATCCCGCCCCCTCCGCAGTAAGCCTCTGGAGTTCTCATTAAATAGAACATCAGAGCACTTTATTTGTTAAGTTTAAACTCAGGTAACTTTTATATAAGTTAAAATTAATAGAGTTTACGACTGATAATTTTAAATATTTAAATATTTTTGTTGTAAAACAAAATAAATTTATAACTTTGTCCGTTCATAAAAAGTAAATTAGAAACCGAAATAATTTTTACAATCATGAGAAAATTTATTGCCTTTTTATCATTAGTTATGCTGTTTGGTGTTGTATCATCAAACTATGCTTATGCGCAGGATAATATTGCTGAAGACACAACAGCTATTGCCGAAACTATTGCAGGAGACTCAATAACAACTGCAGAAGAAATTGCGGAAGATGTTGCTGAAATGTCAGTAGAGCCTGAAAAACAATTATCATTTCATCAAATTTTAAAAGAAAAATTTATTGAAGGTGGTCCTGGTTTTATGGGTATTGTATTATTAACTCTTATTTTTGGTCTAGCCATTAGTATTGAGCGTATAATATACCTAAGTATGGCATCAATTAACACCAAAAAATTATTGCAAAATGTGGAAGATGCCCTTAACAATGGCGGCATTGAAAGTGCACAAGAAGTTGTTCGTAACACAAAAGGGCCTGTTGCTAGTATTTTTGGCGAAGGGTTAAATCGTTATGATGATGGTTTAGGTGAAGTTGAGAAATCAATTATTGCTTATGGAAGTGTTGTTACTGGTCGTTTAGAAAGTGGAGTTAGCTGGTTATCATTATTTATCGCTCTGGCACCTATGCTTGGGTTTATGGGTACTGTTATCGGTATGATTAAAGCTTTTGATGATATAGCTGCTGCCGGTGATATTTCACCTACTGTAGTTGCCAGTGGTATTAAAGTTGCTCTTCTAACAACTGTATTTGGACTTATTGTTGCTATTATCCTACAAATCTTTTATAATTTTATTATTTCTAAGATTGAAAGTTTGATAAACGACATGGAAGATAGTTCAATTGCATTTATCGATATTGTTAACCAATTTAGTAAAAAATAAGAATCATGAAAGATAGTATAGCGAATATTACTAAATGGATTTTATATCTATTACTCGTACTATCAGTGGTTCCAGGAGTGTTATTTTATGCTGGAATGCTTGATACAGAGATATTTATTAACTTGGCAAAAGTTTTACTCATTGCTGCTGCTGCAGTAATGGCTATATCCCCAATTTATGGATTTATTATTAATCCACAAAATTTGGTTAAAATGTTAATAAGCATAGTTGGTATGGTAGTTGTTGTAGGAATTGCTTATGCGATTGCTGGAAATGAATTTACCAGTTACCGACTTGAAGAATTAAATTCAACAGTTGAAACATCAAAATTAGTTGGTATGGGATTATATGCTACCTATATCACATTTGGAATTACAATTACTGCAATATTTTATTCTTCAATTGTTAAACTTTTTAAATAATATAAATTATGGCTAGAAGAGCATCCCCGGAAATAAATGCAGGATCGATGGCTGATATCGCCTTCTTGCTGCTTATCTTTTTCCTTGTTACCACAACAATGGATGTTGATTCGGGAATTACAAGAAGATTACCGCCTCCAGCTTTGGATGATGTTGATGATGTTCCTGTTAAAGACCGAAATGTACTAAAAGTACTAATCAACAGTCATGACCGTCTTTTAATTGATGGAAAACCAGGTAACGTAAGTATGTTAAAAGCAAAAGTAATCGATTTCATGGCTATACATCATAATGATGATAGCTACCCTGAATTCACAATAAAATATATTAAAGAACTTGGGCTTGAAATGGAAATGTCGAAAGGTATTATATCATTAAAAAATGATAGAGGTACCTCATATGAAATGTATATTGCAGTTCAAAATGAGCTTGCAAGTGCTTTTCATAGTATGAAAGATGAACTATCACTTAGGTTATATGGACTTAAATTTGATCAGCTTATTAACAAAGATGAAACCAAAGCAATTAACAAGGCTGTGCCTGTACGAGTTTCAGAGGCAGAACCTGAAGATATAGGAGGTAAATAATAATGTCGAGATTTAAATCAAAAAAAGGAAAAGGTAGTGCTGCGATTAATACATCGTCGTTACCTGATATTATATTTATGTTACTATTCTTTTTTATGGTAACGACTGTAATGCGTGAGGTAACTCTTAAGGTTAAACTTAAATTACCTATGGCTACTGAGGTACAAAAACTTGCAAAAAAATCACTAGTAAGTTATATATATATTGGTCCTCCGGTAAATTCAAAATTACTTGGAACTAACTCTAGAATTCAACTTAACGATATGTTTGCAACTGTTGATAACATTCAAGAATTTGTTGCACAGGAACGTGAGGATCGTGAAGAAGCAGATAGAAAATATATTACAACTTCACTCAAAGTTGATGGCATGACCAAGATGGGCATAGTTACTGATGTAAAGCAAGAGCTTAGAAAAGCTGGAGCTCTCAAAATTAACTACTCAACACGTAAAGGTGATAGATAATAATTACCCTGAATTCTTATAAATTATAAAAAGGCTACTTTAATAGGTAGCCTTTTTTTTGCTGCCACCTCAAATAATTTATTTCTCATCATAATACTGATCTTGAACCTTCTTTTTGAAATATAATCATCAATAGCCAAAGCGAAATCAACAAACTTCCAATAATATAAACTGTATTAGTTGAAGTACCAAAGTTATCCATTGAAACTTTGATATGTCCATTTTGATGTAAATAGTAAATTATGGCTGAGGAAGCATTATTTAAAAAATGAGCAAATATTGGTACCCAAAGATTACCGCTGAACACGAATAAATAACCCAATAAAATGCCTAATAAAGCCCTTGGAAGAAAACCAAAAAACTGAAAATGAATAGCGCTAAATACTAGTGCTGATATTACTACTGCAATATGAATGTTCTTAAACAAACCATTAAATAGTTTAAGTAACACACCTCTAAACAACAGCTCCTCACCTATTGCCGGAACTAAGGCCACAACAAAAATATTTAAAAACAAACCGGAAACTGTACTGGCATTTAAAAAAACCTTTGTCAGCTTTCTAGCTTGATCTTCCTTTGCCAACATCCAATTCTCAACTCCCGAAAGAAAGTTAGGAAACTTAATATGACGATTTAAATCGTCAAGATAATTATTAAAAGGTAATATTGAATAAATTATCATCCCAGCCAATAACAAACTTATCAATAATGGGAGTCTATTTAAGGATAAGTATTCAAATGTATTGTTACTAACCAAAAATGAAAACAATAAAGCTGGTAAAATAAATATTCCAATTTGATTTAGTACCTGATAAAACTTAATAAATAATATAGACTCTGGAGTATCAGGGTTTGAAACAAAAGAACTTATATCTGCCATAGAAATATTAAAAAACATCATGCCCGCATATAGCCCAACAAGTGCCACTGTAATTGCAAAAACCAAAATTAATCCGAATAGGAGCAACAATTGTCCAAAAGGAGATAGCTGACCAAAAAAAACAGTTCTTTTCATCAATAATATTATTTTTAAAATCTATTGGCAAAATTAATATTTTTGCAGTTGTTAAGAATCAAATAAATATTTTACTTTGATAAAGATAGATAACATAAGTTTGGGAGATTTTCCAATATTACTAGCACCAATGGAAGATGTAACCGATCCACCATTTAGATACGTATGCAAAATGTTTGGTGCAGATATAATGTATACTGAGTTTATATCATCTGAAGGCCTGATACGTGATGCTGCAAAAAGCATTAAAAAACTTGATTTTGAGGAGTTTGAGCGCCCAATTGGAATTCAAATATTCGGTCATGATATCGATTCGATGATAAAGGCCGCACAATATGCTGAGCGTGCAAACCCTGATCTAATTGACATAAATTATGGTTGTCCAGTAAAAAAAGTTGTTGCCAAAGGTGCAGGTTCTGGTATATTAAACGATATTCCAAAAATGGTAAAGATGACTCAAGCAGTTGTAAATGCAGTTAATATACCAGTAACTATTAAAACCAGGTTAGGCTACGACGATTTGCATAAAGATATTGTTGATATTGCCGAAAGGATACAAGATACTGGTATCAAGGCAATTACAATTCATGGGAGAACACGTACGCAGAAATCGAGTGTTCCAGCTGATTGGAAATTAATTGGTGATGTAAAGAATAATACTCGTATGCATATTCCAGTATTTGGGAATGGAGATGTTGTTGATGCTAAATCTGCCAAGTATTTTAAGGATAATTTTGGTGTAGATGGCTTAATGATTGGCAGAGGAGTTTACGGTAATCCATGGATTTTTAAAGAGATTAAACATTACTTTAAAACGGGAAAGATACTTAAAGAGCCTGATGTTAATGAAATAATTCGCATAAGTTCTATTCAATTAAAAAAGTCAGTTGAATGGAAAGGAGAACGACGTGGAATTTTAGAGATAAGAAAACACTGGGGCAATTATTTTAAAGGATTCCAACATTTTAAACCCTTTAGAATAAAACTAATGGAAACAGTTTCCTATATCCAAATTATGGAAATATTAGAAGACATTAGAATAAAATATTCTTAAATACTAACTATAAAATTCTGTGATATAACAGCTTTTATTTCAAAATTAAGCTTATTTAACAAGCTGAAAATTATTACATCTCTAGTTAATTGAATATTTGACGTTTTTTCACTATTTTTGCATTCTCAATTATTACTAATAATTACGTTATGGAAAAAAAGAGGGTACTTTATGTAAATCAAGAAATTATGCCCTACCTACCTGAAACTCACATTAGCAAGATAGGTCGATTTCTACCACAAAAAACACAAGAATCGGGGAAAGAAATAAGAACATTTATGCCACGTTATGGTTTGGTTAATGAAAGGCGTAACCAACTTCATGAAGTAATTAGATTATCGGGCATGAATCTTATTATTGATGACATAGATCATCCTTTGATAATCAAAGTTGCATCAATTCAGCAAGCCAGAATGCAGGTGTACTTCATTGATAATGAAGACTATTTCCACCGCAAATTTTTGTTTAGAGATAAAAAGGAAAAGTTTTTTGAGGATAATGACGAAAGAACAGTATTCTTTTCGAAAGGAGTACTTGAAACTGTTAAAAAGCTAGGATGGGCTCCAGATATTGTTCATGCTAACGGATGGTTTTCAAGCCTCATCCCGCTTTACATTAGAACAGCTTATAAAGACAATCCTATTTTTAGCAATTTGAAAATTATCTTTTCATTATATGATGATGATTTTTCGGAAACTTTTAAAAAAGGATTTACAGAAAAAATTGTAATGAATGGGTTAAGCAATAGTGATTTGAAACACTATAAAGATGGAACTTACGTTTCAATGATGAAAGGAGCTATTGATCGTTCGGATGCATTGATACAAGGTAGTCTCAATATTAATCCTGAAATACTTGAATACGCAAAAGCTTCAGGGAAACCTATGTTAGACTATATTGAAGATGAGAAATATTATGTTGCCTACAACAAATTTTATGATAAAATTATTGGTGAAGAAGATTAATCCTAAATTTAGATTTGCTAATAGCAGCATAGTTTTCCTAGTTATTTCTATTATTTTACTTGGTTCTTGTGCCAAAGAACCTGGTAAAATTGGATTGGTAATTCAACCTGAAGAAAGCAAACTTCAAGTAGGATTTTCGGATACCTCAACAGTTTATGGATATTCTCAAGTTATCGACTCAATTAGGTCAGATAAGTTAAGTGTTAGTGCTTTTGGAAGTCTTAGAGATCCTGTTTTTGGTAGCACAACAGCCGGGTTCTATACTCAATTCATTCCATCAAGTGGTGGTCATAGTTTTGGGGTAGAAAGAACATTAGATTCATTGGTTCTTCAGTTATATTATGAAGGGTATTATGGTGACACAAACACCATGCTTACGGCTCATACATACGAAATGACACAGGGGATTCATAAAGATAGCGTTTATTACTCAAATCTTTACCGAACTCTTAACCCAATAGATTACAGTAACCTCTCATTTATTCCAAGACCCAATGATAGTGTAATACTAATACCAAGTAATGACACAATTGCACCAGTTTTGAGGATTAATTTATCTAATATAAACCCAAGTCTTGGAGAAAAGCTACTAAATGCAACTCCTGAACAAATGGACAGTTTAGATGTATTTCAAGATTTCTTCAAAGGCCTTTTTGTTCAGTCGCAGCCAATATACCAAGATGGTACAATAATTTACTTTGGGTTGTCTTCATCAAACACAAAATTATCGCTATACTATAGTAGTAAAGCTAATGATACTGCAGATATGCAAGATTCACTTAGATATGACTATTATATACCAAGCACAACAGCTACCGTAAACAAATATGAGCACGATTACACCACAGCAGATCCTGCTTTTAAAGCGCAGGTTTTAAATGGAGATACACTTTTAGGATTACAAGAATTTTATGCTCAAGGGTATGGTGGCACACAGTCCATTATTAAAATACCTAACTTAAATAGTTGGGCTCGACTTGGTGAAGTGGCTATAAACGAGGCGAAATTAGTGCTTCCAGGCACATCAGGCGATGAGTTTTTTGACCCGCCAGCACAAATGTTTTTACTTGAAATTGGAGAAGATGGGTTAGGTGTTACATTACCTGATCAGGAAATTGGTGAATTTTATTTTGGTGGAGGTTATAACGAGTCAACAAATTCATATGAATTTAGAATTACAAGATATGTTCAATCGCTCATAACTGATACTACAAAAGTTAACAATGGGTTGTATCTTTTCCTCTTTGGAGGATCTGTACATCCAGAGCGATTTATCTTTAAAGGAAATGAAATTGATGCTGATACTAATAGAAGATTAAAACTCGAACTTTTATTTACCGATTTGTAATCTATTCTTTAACAGATTACAGTCATTACCCCCTATTTTACAAACTAGCAATAGTACAACAAGATACTTATACTGCTATCAAAAATTAAGCTTAGCATATATTTTTATATCTTTGTAAGATAACGATTCTTTTAAAGTATTTTTGTACTCAAAACATAAAAAATTATGTGTGGAATAGTTGCATATGTAGGTCAGAAAGAAGCATACCCTATATTAATAAAAGGATTAAAAAGGCTAGAGTATCGTGGATATGATAGCTCCGGTTTATCAATATTTGATGATAAAATATACACTTACAAAACAACAGGAAAAGTTTCTGAACTGGAAAAGTTTGCTAAAGACAAGCATCTTGATGGCAACATAGGAATTGCACATACACGCTGGGCAACGCATGGTGAACCAACTAAAGCAAACGCTCACCCACACTATTCGCAAACTAAAGCACTTTCAATAATACATAACGGAATTATTGAAAATTATGCTTCTTTAAAAGGTGAGTTACAGTCAAGAGGGTATGTTTTTGAGTCGGATACAGATACTGAGGTACTAATAAACCTAATTGAAGACATCAGAATAAATGAGAAAGTACTTTTAGATGAGGCCGTACGAATTGCCCTTTGTCAGGTTATTGGAGCATATGCCATAGTAATATTATCAAATGATAATCCAAATACAATAATTGCTGCTCGAAAAGGAAGCCCTTTAGTTATTGGTATTGGAGACGGTGAATTTTATGTTGCCTCAGATGCTACTCCAATAATAGAGTATACAAAAAACGTTGTTTATCTTGAGGATGAAGAAATTGCAGTGCTCACAAGAGGTGAAGAAATGAAACTCACAACAACGAGCAATCAAAAAAAATCTCCCTATGTTCAAGCACTCGAAATGAATTTAACCGAACTTGAGAAAGGCGGTTACGAACATTTTATGATGAAAGAAATATTTGAGCAACCTCGCTCAATTAAAGATAGTTTTAGAGGTAGGTTAAACTCGGTAACCGGAAATATCTCACTTGGTGGAATAGTTGATTATGAACAAAAACTGCTTAATGCAAAACGCATTATTATTATTGCTTGTGGTACATCGTGGCATGCAGGTTTAGTTGGCGAGTATTTATTTGAAGATATAGCACGAATACCTGTTGAAGTTGAATATGCCTCTGAATTTAGATATAGAAATCCAATAATTGGTGAAGACGATATTGTTATTGCCATTTCACAGTCAGGTGAAACTGCTGACACATTAGCTGCCATAGACTTAGCAAAACAAAAAGGAGCAACAATTCTTGGAATCTGCAATGTTGTAGGATCTTCAATAGCAAGGGCTACTCATGCAGGTTCGTATACACATGCTGGTCCCGAAATTGGGGTTGCATCAACAAAGGCTTTTACATCTCAAGTAACCGTACTGGCATTAATGGCACTACGAATGGCACAGCTTAAAGGTTCGCTCCCTAAAAACAAGTTTATGCAACTTTTGCAAGAACTTGAAAGGATTCCTGAGAAAGTTGAAACTGCATTAGAAACTAATAAAATAGCTGAGTTTATTGCTCAAAAATACAAAGATGCCTCTAACTTCCTGTACTTAGGTAGAGGATATAACTTCCCAGTTGCTTTGGAAGGTGCGCTTAAACTTAAGGAAATATCATATATTCACGCTGAAGGATATCCTGCTGCTGAAATGAAACATGGACCAATTGCCTTAATTGATGAAAATATGCCAGTTGTTTTCATCGCACCACATCTTGGCATTTATGAAAAAATAGTTAGTAATATTCAAGAGGTTAAAGCTCGAAAAGGAAAAATAATAGCTGTTGTTACCAAGGGTGACAAAATGGTAAAAGAGTTAGCTGATTATATAATTGAAATTCCGGAAACAGAAGAGGCTTTCGTTCCTATTCTTGCTACTATACCTCTGCAATTATTGTCGTACCATATAGCTGTTATGCGTAATTGTAATGTAGATATGCCCAGAAATTTAGCTAAATCTGTTACGGTGGAGTAA
>Ga0307988_1000326_pt1 | contig 34802 bp, 35 predicted proteins | sample EllFjometagen183_FD_203166 | JGI IMG/M metagenome (GOLD analysis project Ga0307988, IMG submission 203166) | Marine microbial communities from Ellis Fjord, Antarctic Ocean - #183 | ecosystem: Environmental > Aquatic > Marine > Unclassified | place: Southern Ocean | collected 2014-10-08 | reverse complement strand
TAAAAAAGTGGACAATGCCCATAAGAAATTGGGGCACAGCTTTAAATCAATTTGCTATCATGTTTGATGAACGAATGCCCTGATCATGTAAAGAAAAAATCATTTACACAGATTATCTGACACCCTCTTAATAAACTAATGATGCAATATTAATACGTTTTCTGTTGAGTATATAATCATAAGGATTAACCCGCTTACCATTAACAGTAACCACGTAATGAACATGATTACCAGTTGAAAGTCCAGTTGAACCCATAAGACCAATCACATCACCACGAGCCACCTTCATTCCCTTTGTAACATTGATCTTTAACAAGTGACCATAAGTCGTGGAATACGTCTCATCATGTTTAACTTTAATATAATTACCAATAAACCTGTTTGAACCCGTCTTCTCAATTCTTCCATCCGCTGTCGAGATTATATCAGTACCTTCCTTACCTGAAATATCCAGACCATAATGAAACTGCCTGAGTCCTGTAAACGGACTTTTTCTCCAGCCAAAACTTGATGAGATCCACAGATTTTTACTTTTAACCGGCATTACAGTCGGCTTATGATTAAGTTTTTCAGTCATATTTGAAAGCAAAATAAATACTTCATTTACATTATTTTTGAGCGCGTCAACCTGATTCAGAAGAGGATCATTAATCTCGATGTTTTGTAATGTATTCTGTTCATTTATAAAATTAGTAGAAGCCTGTACAATATTTTCTTCAGGGCCGGTCCCCCCTCTTCCAAATGGCTCAACAGATTCAATAATTGAACTACAAGCGCCCAATCCAAGGAAATCTCTAATTAGTCCCAATTCTTTTCTATTCTCAGAAGCCTGTGAAAGAAGAGATTGTCTACTTGTTAGTTCAGTTTCAATGTTTGATATTTTTGATTTTATATACAAATTATTACGAATTGACCAGGCGCCATCAGCAGCAAAAAACAATAAGAGTATTATTAATGGCGGCAAATAATAAATTATTCTTTTCGAGAAAGTTAATTTTATTATAGAAGAGTAGTTCCCTGTTGTTCTTTGTGGGTCTGACTGAATCATTAATGTTATCAGATTTTTTTTAATCATTAATCGCTCTTAAATTACTTGAATAGTTAGTAATACTCTAATTATCGATTTCCAAAATAAGCACATACATTTTTAGTATCAATTTATTATTTTATTATGGAAGTTTTTACAATGCGTTTCAGATTTAATATAAAATTTTAGTCATATTTTATAATTATACAATTATATATTAAATAATGGAAAGAAATATTTTTATGATTACCCTTAAAAAAACAAGCTGGATTATTGTTAAATTAATATAATAGTGTTTAAAATCATCATATTACATTTATTATTTATCTAATTAATCACTTTAACTTAGACCCAAAATGCTTTATATTATAACTGATTATCGACAGTCAACCATCAAATAATTAATTTTTCACTCAGAAACTCACTATTAAAATGATTCAAAAAAACAATCTAGCTATTATATTTTTTATTTTATTTTTCATTTACAGCTGCAGCAATTCTGAGCAAAAACCCTTAGATTCAAAACCTAAAATAAAAAATTCGGCTACTGCTAATATGGTTCTGATTACAGAGGGAAAGTTTCAAATGGGTTCGGACAAAAAAACATCAAAAAAAATCGATGAAAGCCCTTTGCACGAGGTATATTTAAGCGCCTACTATATAGACAAGTTTGAAGTTACAAACCGTCAATATAAAAAATTTATTACTGAAACGGGCTATCCTGCCCCTTATGTAAGGGATAGTGACTGGGCAAAACCATTTAACTGGATTAATAATAATTATCCGAATAATTTGGCGGACCACCCTGTAGTCCTGGTAAACTGGAACGATACCTCTGCATATGCTAAATGGGCAGGTAAAAGGCTTCCAACTGAAGCAGAGTGGGAGAAAGCATCCCGGGGAGGACTTTTGAATAATTCCTATCCTTTTGGTAACAAAATTGGCTTTAATCAAGCTAGTTTTGACAAGGGATATGTTCGCGGAAGAGAACTCAAACCGGTTGGAACGTATCCGCCTAACCCATATGAAATATTTGACATGTCAGGAAATGTTTGGGAATGGTGCCAAGACTGGTACTTAGATAAATATTATAATGAGTCACCCGACAAAAACCCTCTTGGCCCGGACAATGGAACATATAAAGTCTTTAGAGGCGGATCATGGATAAGCGACAGAAAATTCCTAAGATGCGCCAATAGAGGAAAGAACACTCCTGAATACAAGAGCCCTTCCCTTGGGTTCAGATGTGCATTATCGATAAATCAAGACAACTGATAAAAAACATGATTGATATAATTAAGAAAACTATTATTATTTTGCTTTGTCTGTGTATAAACGCCTGCACGTCTACCGGACAATTGAATAGTATCAAAACAATTAAAACCAATAATACTATTTCTAATGCGAACAACTCAACGCCTCCGTCCTCTGACCTTTATTATCACACCCTTAAAGCCCAGTCCTGTTTAAAACTAAAGGATATCACTTGCGCAACATCTGAGTTCGAGAAAGCCCTTAAAATTGATAGCCAGTCTGTATATATTTTGATTCAGCTGGCACAGCTTTACGCTTATCAAGACAATTATAGTAAAGCAGTTAAAACCTGTAAAAAAGCAGTTGAAATAGAACCATTAAATATTGATGCACATACACTGCTTGCTCAGATTTATGCTTCATTAACAAAATATGAACTGACAATTGCTGAATACAATAAATTGCTGACTATTAATCCGGAGAATCATAATATTTATTTTACTCTCGCATTATTATATTTTGAAATTAAAGAATACAAAAATGCTGAAAAAACGTTGAAGAAACTTTTAAAAATAAATAGTAACAAAGCCACTGCCTTTTTATATCTCGGAAACGTATATGAGGCATTAGGTAAAAAATGTTTTTCAGAGAGATACTATTTAAAAGCAATTAAGGCAGACCCTAAACTTGAGCTTTCATATGTTAAACTTGCACAGTTTTATGAAAAAAATGATAATTATAATGATGCGGCTAATATCTACCGCAAACTTCTAAATGTAAATCCTAACAATTCAATTTCACACAACAAACTCGCGTATTATTACGTTAAAAATGGTGAGATTGATAAAGCCATATCTTATTATAGCTTTTTAAAAGATAACAGACCGGATCTTAAAGAAAACATATCCTTAAAGCTTGGATTTATATATTACGATAGAAAAGAATTAAACAAGGCGATTAATTGCTTTGAAGCTGCAATCCAAATAAACAGTAAAAATTACTACGCTCATTATTATCTTGCCCTCATAAATGAGAATCTTGAAAACGAGACTAAAGCAATCCATTATTTTAGAAATATCAGTCCAGAATCAAATCTTTTTTCTGAAGCTCAGATGCACATATCTTATATCAAAAACAAGAATAATAAAAAGTCTGAGTCTTTAAAGATTATAAAAGACGCTATTTCAATTAAAAAAAATGACATTAAATTATACCAGTTTATCGCTTCTATATATGAAGAGGACGAAAATTATGAAGGTGGGATTAAATATCTAAAACAAGCAATCAACATAAAACCTGACAACGAAGACCTTCTTTTCTTTTTAGGTGTACTCTATGAGAAAGCATCGATGTTCAAAGAAAGCATAAGCGCAATGGAGTCCGTACTTAAAATCAACAAAGATAATGCTGATGCGCTCAATTATATCGGATATACTCTGGCAGATAAAGGCATCAAACTATTCAAGGCAGAAAAAATGATTACAAAAGCACTTAAACTAAATCCCGGGAACGGATACATCACTGACAGCCTTGGCTGGGTATATTATAAAATGGGTAAATATAGAAAAGCCGTTAAAGTTTTAAAAAAAGCGGTTAAAATTGTTCCAAATGATCCAACCATTGCCGAACACCTTGGAGATGCTTATTCCGCAGACAATTCAAAAGTTAAAGCTTTAAATATGTATAAAAATGCATTAGAGCTTGGCCCAAATAAAAAATCTATTTTGGATAAAATTAAGAAAATCGATGAGTTGTTAAGATAAAAAATGAAAATAAAATCAATTCTTCAATTATTATTAATCACACTGATCCTATTGTCCCAAGGATGTATTGCCAATAAAATTTTACCACACAAGACTTATCACATATCTGATAATAAAAAGTATCTTTCAGAGATATTAAACGCACAACTGATAAACAGTCACCTGTCAGGTAAAGCAAAACTAAAGATTGCTTCACCGGAAATAAACTTTACCTCAAAGGCTATATTCTTTTTTAAAAACCCCACATCAATTCATCTTGAAATTTTAAATTTTTTTAATCAGCCTCATCTTTTTTTTATAGCAAAAAATAATCATATTAAGATATATATCCCTTCTGAAAATAAAGTTTTTTTTGACAAAGCGACAAAAAAAAATATATCTTTTTTGATTGGGATACCCGTCGATTTCAAGGATCTCATCAGTATCTTTGCCTACAGAATACCAGAGATTTCACTTGAAAAATCAAAAATTATTCAAAACCAGAATGATAAGCATTCAATTTTTAAAATTATTAATAAAAACAAAACAGTTAAAATCTGGATTGACAATGATATCAATAAAATTTCCAAATATACATGCACCCTTGACAATTCACCCCAAATTGAAATTGAATATTTATCGTACAAACAATACCTCAACAATCTTCTGCCTTCATTAATTAAATTTTCAATCCCATCAAAAAATTACAAACTGTCAATAGAATTCAACACCTTAAATTTCAACTCTTTTTCTGATAACCTTTTTAATATAAATATTCCTGCAAATACTGAAGTACATGCTTTTCCCTCTACAGCTGTTCAATAATATTGTTTAGTTAAGAATTCAGAATTTTAAAATCAAACAATACATTTTTAAAAAATAACATTATTTATATTGCATTTTGACATTCAAAACACATATGGTATAAAGATAACAAACAAAACATTCAAGAAACAATAAAATGGCTAATGAAACAATTCTTGTTGTAGATGATGAAAAAAACATTCTTGAACTTTACAATCAGGAACTACAGGATGAGGGATATAGGACATTACTCGCATTAAACGGCAAAGAATGTCTCGAAATAATAAAAAATGAAGCGCTTGACCTTATTATTCTGGACATCCGTATGCCGAAAATGGATGGGCTGGAAGCAATAGGAAATATAATTGATATTAACAATAAAATTCCAATAATAATAAACAGTGCGTATTCCAATTATAAAGACGATTTTATGAGCTGGGCAGCAGATGCTTATGTAGTAAAATCCTATAATCTCGATGAACTGAAAAACACCATTAAAGAAGTACTCCAGAAGAAAAAGTCCTCGGCATGAAGAAAGTACTTGCTATGATACTTGCCGGCGGCAAAGGTGAACGACTATATCCTTTGACCCGTGACAGAGCAAAACCTGCTGTTCCTTTTGGCGGGACCTACCGCATCATTGATTTTACACTAAGTAACTGCGTCAATGCCTATATTAGAAAGATATACGTATTAACACAATACAAGTCTTTATCACTTGACAGGCATATACAGAAGACATGGGGTTTTCTAAACAATCGAGTCGGAGAATACGTTTACCTCACTCACGCACAGCAAAGAATCAATAAAAACTGGTACAAAGGAACAGCTGACGCAATCTACCAGAACTTTTATACGATTCAGGAAGAAAAACCCGACCTGGTACTTATCCTTTCCGGTGACCATATTTACAGGATGGATTACAGGGAAATGATAGACAGTCATTTAAAGAATAATGCGGACGTAACTGTCTCTACCATGGAGTTTGACAAGAATTATTCAAAAGAATTTGGTGTAGTTGAAACAGACAATAAAAATAAAATTACGGGATTTCAGGAAAAACCCGCACGCCCAAAAGCTATTGAAGGGAAACCGGATTCTATTCTCATAAATATGGGCATTTACCTTTTCAATACTGATATTCTGGTTAAAAGACTGATTGAAAATGCTAAAAAAACAGACACTAACCACGACTTTGGTAAAAACGTCATACCTGCAATGCTGAAAACTGACAATATTTTCTCCTATTCATTTAATGGAAGCGTCAAAAACAGGTCAAACTACTGGCGTGACGTTGGTACGCTAGATGCCTACTATGAGGCAAACATGGATCTGCTTAAAAACAAACAATCTGATTCGCTTTTTGACAGCAGCTGGCCAAACTATACAGCGGAAGAACAGGCGCCTCCGGCAAGAATAACAGGTAGTAAATCAAGAGACAATATACAGTATGGTACAGTTCTAAACTCAATCATATCAAGAGGATGCTACTTAAATAATTCCTATATTAAAAACTCAATACTCTCACCGCATGTTACTGCGGGAGAGTATTCAACTATTGAGAGCTCGATTCTTTTTGATAATATAAAAATTGGTGAAGAGTGCCATATCAAAAACGCTATTATAGACAAAGGTGCTGTCATCCCTGATGGGACCGTTATAGGCTATGACAGTAAAAAAGATGCCGGATTATACACCATTTCAGACTCGGGCATAGTTGTTATCCCAAAAAATACTGCGTTTCAAATATAAGCATTAAATACTTTTTATTCCTCCTGCTCCAGTTTTTTCTTAACTTCCATAAACGGCTTCAAAAGATCAATTGGAATCGGAAAAATAGTAGTTGAATTTTTCTCTACAGCAACCTCCGTTAAGGTCTGGAGGTATCTTAACTGGAGGGCAACAGGATTATCCATTATATTCGCTGCCTCAGCTAATTTACCAGCAGCCTGAAACTCACCCGTAGCATGGATTACCTTTGCACGTCTTTCACGCTCTGCTTCTGCCTGTTTTGCCATGGCTCTTTTCATCTCATCCGGAAGGTCAATATGCTTGATCTCAACATTAGTAACTTTGATTCCCCATGGGTCAGTCTGTTTATCCAGTATTTCCTGAAGCTTCATATTCAGTTTTTCGCGTTCTGCCAGGAGATCGTCAAGTTCTGCCTCACCGCATACACTCCGCATGGTAGTCTGGGCAAGCTGAGAAGTCGCATACAGAAAATCTTCTACCTCAATAATTGCGTTATCAGGATTCATTACCCTGAAATATACTACCGCATTTACCTTTACTGAAACATTATCTTTAGTTATTATGTCCTGCGGTGGTACGTCAAGTGTTACAAGTCTTAAACTTACCTTGACCATCTTTTCAATACCCGGAATAAGAATAATCAATCCCGGACCTCTGGTTCCAACCAGACGGCCAAGTCTGAAAATTACTCCACGCTCATATTCATTCAATATTTTAAAAACACTCCACAATAGATAAGCAATAAATATAACAACAAATAACCAGGTAGTCATGTCTCCTCCTTAAATTTTAGTAAGTTATTTTAATAAGCTCAAATCTTCTCAATTGTAAGCAGCATACCCTCTACTTTTACAACACTTATTTTATCACCCTTATTAACAGGCGTACTGCTTTTTGCGTTCCAGTATTCACCATGAACAAAAATTTTGCCCGATTCAAGTATATCAGTAGATGCTTCACCACACATGTTTATTAAGCCCTCATTACCAGTTTTTGGTCTTTTTGCCTGTGATTTTATCACCAAAAAAACAATAATCATAAAAAAAGAAGACATTAAAGCAACCATCGTAAAAATAACACTGTATGACAAGCGTAAATAGGGCTCAGGCGAATCAAAAAGCATCAAAGAACCCAGAGTCATGGCAATGACACCACCCACTGTTAAAAGACCATAACTTGTGACCTTTAACTCTATAAGAAAGAAAACCGAGGAAAGAATTATCAAAAGTACACCGGCATAATTTGCTGACAATGATTGCATGGAGTAAAAAGCAAGGATAAGAGCCAGAGAGCCCGTCACACCTGGGAAAACAGCTCCCGGATTTGAAAGCTCAAAATAGAGCCCGGCAAGACCTATTAGAAAAAGGATATATGCGATATTCGGGTTAGATAAGGCTTTAAGAATATTTTCACGTAAACCCATTTTATGGTAAATAATAGTCGTATCTTCAGTAACAAGTTCAACTTTTTTACCATTAAGGTCAACCTTCATACCATTAATATCTTTTATCAGAGATTCTATATCCGGCGAAATCAGGTCAATAATATTCATTTTTAATGCTTCTGTTTCACCGACAGACGCACTTTCACGAACAGCTTTCACAGCCCATTCTTTATTCCTGTTCCTCTTTTCAGCAATGCTCTCAGCATATGCAGCGGCATCGTTTTCAACCTTTTTTGACATGGTCTCGTCCATCTTTTCACCCCCCATATTTACAGGGTGAGCCGCACCGATATTTGTTCCCGGAGCCATAGCCGTAATATGTGCAGAAAGCGCAATAATTGCTCCGGCTGAAGCGGCCCTTGCTCCTCCTGGAGAAACATAAACGACTACAGGGACATTAGCAGACATGATCTTTTTGATAATATCCCGCATGGCAAGGTCAAGACCGCCCGGAGTATCTATTTCGATCACAATACATTCTGATGATTTTTCTTCTGCTTCATCGATAGCAGTAATAATATATTCTGCTATCACCGGAGTTATCGGATCATTTATTTTAATAACCTCAATTGATTTTCGGTATGCAGACAGGTCTGTAACAATTATTAAAGCAAGGGTAAGAAATAAAAGCAGAAAAGATATATATATTCTATTTTTCATAATTTCATCTCATCAATATTGATTCAACTCATTTTATCCCTAGTAACATTATTAGCACACCGGTTCAAGAATTAATATAACTGAAATTATTATTATACTACTTTAAAACTTATTTAATTTAACTTATCATAAAGAAATATCAGGACCAGATACCTGTTTATAAATATATTTATTATGTATCAACCGATCCATCGAAAAACCCTAATATATATATCCTCACATTATACGTACGATAAACAGAAACCCAGGGACTAAGCAGTAACATTAAAAAATGTGTTTGAATAATTTTTCTAAAAACTTTATTTTACTATTAGGAGACCCTAGAGAAACTGCAGAAACTGAATATCTAACAAAATATAAAAGAGAATTTTCAATAATGGAACAGGCAGGATTTACGGGCGCTATACCCCAGAGGAGCTTGTTAAATCTTTATCAAAATAATTTATTTCCATACCGGCATCAACAATTATTCGCTGAGCGTTAATACCGCTTGACCGGGGACTTAGAAGAAAAAGAGCGGTATCAGCTACTTCCTGTGTCTTTAATGCTTTATGCCTCAAAGTGGCTTTTTCAGCATAAAGATAACTGTCTATATAACCGGGAATCCCGGCAGAAGCAGATGTTTTTAAAAGACCGGCACAGACCGCATTGAACCTGACTTCTGAAAAAGAGCTGAATGACTTTGCAAGAAAAGCCAGAGTAGATTCCAACGCTGCTTTCACTGGTCCCATATAACCATAATTTTCCGAAGCCATTCTTGTTGTTGATATGGAAATAGTAACAACAGATGCAATCGGATCCATCATATCCTTAAATACCTTGACAATACTAATCAGAGAAAAACAGGAGATATCCACTGCCTGGAGAAAATCTTTCTTTTCAGTCTCAAAAAAAGGAACCAATCCGTTTGAAAAGTTCGCAAACGCAACTGAATGAACAATACCATTTAATATAAGTTCGTTATTATCAGAAATAATATTCTGCCGTAATTTCTTAATATCATTTTCTTTTTCAAGATCGCAAGTATAAACACTTACACCGGGGAAAAGTTTTTCAGCCTTTTGTTTAACCTCATCATTTAAAACAACAAGTATGACCTCAGCCCCGAGAGAAATAAGACTCTGAGCAATAAAGTATGCTACGCTCTTTTTGTTTGCAACTCCAAAAACAAGATATTTTTTACCTTTTATATCAAAATAATCCATTTCAGACCTCACTTACAAGTGCACACATGAACTCACATGATGATGAAACCTTACCTCCAACCATTGTTTTTCCTTTAAAACAGTATGCGGGCCCCATCTTTTCAATAAACTCTACTGAGATTATTAATACATCTCCGGGTTTAACCATTTTTTTAAACTTTATTTTATCTGCTCGGGTTACAACCGGCACACCACCAGTGGAAAGGTCTGCAATTGATGACATCAGAATAGCTCCGGCCTGAAACATTGATTCACATAATAGCACACCGGGCAGTATCGGATTCCCAGGATAATGGCCCTTAAAATAAACCTCGTCAGCCCTCACAATGCGTTCTGCTTTTATAGTATTTTCAGACTGTTCAAGCACCCTGTCAACAAAAAGAAATGGCTCACGGTGCGGAATCAGATCTTTAACCTCTTTCAATTAAAGCCCTCCATCAACATCAAAAACCGAACCGGTTATATAGGAAGCCTCATCAGATGCCAGAAAAAGAACAAGCGGTGAAACATCAGAGGCTGTGCCGAATCTTTTTAAAGGTATCATTTCAACATACTCTTTTTTAAGTTCGCCTGGAAGTGATTCAATTAATTCTGTTTCAATAAAACCGGGAGAAACACAATTAACCGTAATTTTCCGTTTAGCCACCTCTTTAGAAAGACTCCTTGAGAGACCTACTATACCTGCTTTTGATGCTGAATAATTTGCCTGCCCCTCGAAACCGTAATTTCTTCCCGGAGAGGTAATATTTATTATTCTACCAAACCGCTGTTTCATCATATTTAAAACTGCGAATTTGCACATATTGTATGTGCCGGTTAGATTTATATCAATAACTCTTCTCCAGTCATCCTCTTTCATCATCCCAAGCACAGAATCACGCCTGACACCCGCATTGTTGATTAATACATCAACAAAAAACTTCTTTTCTTCAAGATCATTAAAAAAGATCTTAACCTCAGCATATGAAGACACGTCGCATTTAACAACATCTAGTAGACCTGTGATGTCTGAATTTTTTAAATTTTGAGCAGCGATCTCATCAGAGGAATAAGTTGCAATAACTCTTGCGCCGCATGTAGTAAAAGCCTCAGCCAGAGACTTTCCAATACCTTTAGTACCGCCGGTTACAATTACAAGCTTTCCTGAAAAATCGTATTTAATGTTCATCAGTCTGTTTATTAATATATTCTACAGTTCAAGAGAAGTAGACCAACAGCCGTCTCCATGGTTTAGTTCAGATACTTATCCACATTATTTGCAGTTATCACACCGTAATTTGCCGCACCCAGCCATCCGGACATGATGATCCCCACAGAACCAGTATGAAAAAGTCCGCCCACCTGTTTATCTATCTCCATACTTACCTTTAGACCTTCAAACTTTGTTCCAAAAGAAGATCCGCCTAAATGCAACGTATATCTCTCGAATGTCCGAGGGGTTGCAGCCTCAATAAAATCAATTTTATCTCTAACTCCGGGAAGAAACTTCTCCAAACATTCAAGCGTCACCCTGCAGAGCTCTTCCTTCTGTTTCCTGTAATCAGCATCAGATAAATTAATCCAGTCATCATAATGCGCATTGGTTGATGATACAATTGAATACCTGTTACTACCAGGTCTTGTTTTTGGATAATACATTGAGAAAGTCCTGCTTTTCGTATCCTTATCAAGAAGTGATGAGGGAATAAAGGTTGGCTCCTCTGATGTAAAAATAAGATCACCTATATCATCAATAGTTTCACCTTCTTTTATTCCCATGTAAACCTGACAGGATGAATTGTTCACCTTAACTTTTTCAGCATCAGCCATAAAATCTGCTCTAAAATGATCCTTACCCACAAGATCATTTATAGTACTCAATAAATTCCCATTTGAAACAACACACCTGCAGTTTATACTTCGACCATCTACAACAACCGCATCAACCCTGTCATCTTTAACAGTAATGTTTGTGACTTCAGATGAAAGGCCAATATCAACATTGTTTTTTATCAGCTCCTCCTGCATCTTACCTATCAGAACATCTGTTCCGCCTTGAAAAGTATAAACGCCTTTACTCATAAAATTTGAAAAAACAACTCCGTATGTCATTGCGGGTTCATCAAGAGTTGAACCATTTGCATACGTTATCGGTTCCATAAGGAGCCGAACCACATCATTTCTTCCGGGGAAGAATTTTTCAAACAAATCTTTATTCGTCATGGAATTTTCTTCAAAAAATTCCATATCCCTTGCGGTTTTAAAGAAATCATCAACATTACTCCTCTCCAGACCAAAATGAGTAACAAGTTTATCAGTGAAATCTTCGGTATCAAAAGTAGTTGAAAAGGAAAACTGAGGGTTTTTGAATCTGATATCCGGAAGCTGTACAATACTGTCTGCAATTTCCTTTGACCAGTACCTTCTACAGGTCTTAATCATTCCAACAGGGAAGCCATGGAGAGACACATCAAACATATGGCCATTCCTGTTAAACCAGGTTGCTAGGCCGCCAAGCTTAAAATGCTGTTCAAGAAGAACTACACTTCGTCCGAATTTATTAGCCAAAATATTTGCAGCCGTCAGACCACCAAGCCCCCCGCCAATAACTGCCACGTCATAAGAATCTTTTAAGCCATCAGAAGAACGATATAACATTTACAAGAAACCTTCCTCTATTCCTGCAGACAATGTACATTTGCCATTGAAACACCGCTCAGCATTGAACCCACAATTCCGAGAAAACCCTGATCCGTACCGCAGATATAAAGGTTTTTAACGCTTGTCGCCCCATCTTTAATTTTATGAGGCGATCCATAAACAGCGCCATTTATATGGCCTGTAAATTTCCTTACTGTGGTCGGTGTAAACATGTCAACAAAATCAATATTTTCTTTTTTAATTGGGACCATTGAAGCAGCATTATCTATTATCCTGTCTAACCACTCATCCTTTTTTTTCTTATAATCTTCCCTGCTGCACTTATTCCATTTCTCATAATTTGCAATATTTGTAAGCCGCAGTATCGGCTGAGTCCTCTTACCATCACCATATTCAAAATTATCAGGCGAACAGATTACTCCGCTATCAAGGGACACAAAATCATCGGACTTCCTGTATTTGAATTTTTTTGAATTATTGTAAAACATTATCGTACTTTTATAATCATCATCTGAAAGATAGTTCTTTAAACAGAGAATAACTTCAAAAAAAGCCAGCTCACCGGGGAGCGTCCCTTCCTTCGTTATCTTCCGGCCCAAAAGTTTTTCAGTCTCATGCAGGCCCGCAGATGAAATTATCTTACCGCAAATAATCTCCTGCCCATTTCCAAGTTTAACACCAACCGCCTCATCATTCTTAAGCATTATCTTTTTAATCTCGCATCCAAATCTGAGATCTCCGTTACAGGCAAGATATTTCTCCTTTAAAAGGTCAATAATCCGGGTGACACCGTCTATAGGCCGTGCGAATCCCTCAAGATAAATTGAACGGAACATTATACAAAATTGCGAAAAGTCCATATCATTTTCCCAGGCACTGCCGTAATACATCAAAGGACATAAGAGCATTTCAATAAGAAGCGGCTCATCAATAAACTCAGACATCACCTTTCGTGCGGACCTATAGCTGCTGTTACCCAGAGAAAACGCATCATAATTATAGATATATTTTACGAGCCTGTTATATCCGTCAATCTGTGATGGAAACTTTTTCTGTATCTCTTCCATTAGCAGTTCTGGATCATTTGAAAAGGTGAGTTTTGAATCCGGGAAATGAATCACAGAATGGTTCTGAGGGACAAGGCAGAAATCTTCCCACTTCAGTTTAAGCTGCCGGACAAGCTTATTTAAAGGCGCCAGACGTTCTTTTTTTGAAACATAATTTGTCATGGCGTGTAGACCCACATCAAGGAGCCTTCCAGCTCTTTGATAATATGAATTCAGTCCGCCCAGCACACCATGCTGCTCACAGATCAAAACTTTTTTATCATAATAAGCCAGACGTATTCCCGCTGCAAGACCAGACATACCCGCACCGATAATTACCACATCGTAATAATTATTTTGTTTTAACACGTTGCCCCACCTGACTCTCATTGACCTGTTATTCTATAACAGACCGGTTTATTACTGATTTCTTATAATTTCTGCTTATTTTAAAAAGATTACCATGTATTTTTTGATTATACAAGGTACATAATAAAGGATAAATCTGATGGGAATTGCAGGGTCTATCTGTCTTTTAACGTGGGTTCTAAATAGTTCATGCAACCTTCAAGGGTTATAAAATGGGGGTAGTCATCCTCAGGAACATTTATGCTGTATCTTTTTCTAAGTTCCATTATTATATCCAAAAAATCCATTGAATCCAGCTCTATCTGATCACGGATTTTTTCATTATCATCTATGCTTGAAAGGTCCTCATCCGGGACGAGTTCCTCTATTATATCCAGTATTACCTGCCTGACTTCAGCTCTAGTCATTATTCCTCCGGTAAATCAAACACTTAGGTTAATGCGATGTTTTTGTTTAGTTAAAAATTATAACAAATAAAATAAAAAATATCCATAAAAAAATAAAGGATTATCAAAGGGTATGAGTTTACAAGTTTGATTGCAAAAAAATCTGATTCCCGCCTGCAAAGCAGATCTTACGCCAATCGCTCAGATCTTCAAAGATTTTTATTAGAAGAATCTCTAAAAATAGACTTTTACTGCAATCAGCTGCATATTATAAGATAGTTGACTAGTATTTTTTAACAATGAGACAGGAATTGATCCCCAGCATCCCGAAACTATTGTTCAAGATATATGTAATATTCTCACGTTCAACAGGATCTTTAGAAACAATATTTTTTATTTCACATGCCGGATCAAGGTTATCAAGATTTAAAAAAGGATGGATAATATTATCATCAAAAGCCGGCAAATTACCGGCAAGCTCTAATGCTCCTGCTGCGCCCATAGCGTGACCAATATACCCTTTTGTATTGTTAATAAAGGTACTTTCAGAATCTGAAAATACCATATTAATTGCTTTTGCTTCCTGCTGATCTCCCATGGGAGTGGAGGTTGCATGGGAATTTAAAATATCTATATCCTCAGGTTGAATACCGGCAAAACCAAGAGCCTTTCTCATACATACAGCCTGGGTGTCCGCATCGGGAAGAACAAAATCAATGGCATCTGAATTGTTTGCATATCCGACAATTTCACCATATATTTTATCAACGCCCCTGTTTAAAGCATGTTCAAGTGTTTCAAGGACATAAAGACATCCCCCTTCTGAAACCACAATCCCGTTGCGGTCAACATCAAAAGGTCTGCTCACCTTCTCAGGATTTTCATGCGTACCAAGCGCGACCTGACTTTTAAAGCCCGCAAAGATACCAAACGTATGGATGCTTTCAGAAACACCCCCTACTATTGCATAATCCACCTCTTCCAGCTGTAACATCTGATATCCCTGAACCAGACCAAGATTTCCAGCAGCACACGCTGCACCAATACAATAATGCGGGCCTTTTATTTTTAAATTAAGGGTCACCTCTCCTGCCGGATTGTTTGAAACAGTTCTCGGGTTATGATGGTGTGACCAGTACTGGGTATCATATCCATACTGTGAAATATTATAGATCTCATTTTCAGTTTCAACATTCCCATGTTCAGTAGTGCCGATATATACACCGATTCGAGAAGTGTCTTGTGAAGCACAATCAAGACCCGCATCATTTAACGCCTCATTAGCACAATAAATAGATATTGAACCGGCCCGGGTTCCCCTTCTCACCTCTTTTTTCTTCTGATACCTTAAGGTATCAAAGTCACAAATACCGGCAACAACCTTGCCCATATATCTTGTCTCAAAATCTTTCACTCCGGACTTACCCTCAAGAAGAGAGGTCCTGTATTCATCAATATTATTTCCAATCGGAGCGGTCAGGCCGGTACCTGTTATTACAATTCTTTTTCTTTCAAACATTCAAATTCCTTATTTAAATAAAAGTTATTAGTCCATTAGCACTAGCTGAAGTACATTTTGTTAATTTTAAATTTTACAATACCTTTAAAAAAAAACAAGAAATATTAATTAAGCTGCTTCAAGTATGTAAAGAGATGATCCAAACCTTCATCCATACTGACTTTTGGAATATAGCCAAGCTCATTTTTTGCCTTTGCGATAGAATAGGTATTCGTTGTGGCAAGCTGTGAAGCTAAAAACCGTGTCATTACAGGTTCCTTGCTTATCTTTAATAATGAACAAACACTTTCAAGACCTGCGCCAAACATATAAGCGGATTTAAAAGGCAGATGTCTTTTAATCTTTTCAAGCCCTGTGCCCTCAAGTATCCGGTTAATAAACTCCCACAATAAAACAGGCTCATCATTGGTTATAAAATAAGCCTTACCACAGACTAGAGACCCTTCTTGCAACGACTCAGAAGCCTTAAGCTGCGCAAGCGCAGCATTTTCAACATAAGTCAGGTCTGCATAATTTTTACCGTTTCCCACTATAAAAAGTCTACCCTTTAAAGCCCTTCCGAGAAGTCTGGGGATAAGATTTGTATCCTCAGGTCCCCAGATTAAATGAGGTCTGAGACTTACAGTCAAAAGATCGCCATTCGTATTTTCATCAAGAACCATTTTCTCAGCTTCAGCCTTTGACTCGGAATACGGATTCAAAAAAATTTCCGGATATGGAGCTGACTCATCTGCCATTTCATCACTTGTCCCGTCAAAAACGACACTTGGAGATGAAGTGTAAACCAGTTTCCTGACCCTGTTTTTCAGACAGGCATCAATTACATTTCGGGTTCCTTCAACATTTATTTTATAAAAAGGGTTCTTAATAGTTGAGATACCGGTTAAGGAAGCTATATGCTGAACTTCATCATAACCATTAAACGCATTTAATAAAAAAGTTCTATCACAGATATCCCCTCTGATAACAGTAAAACCTTCATCAGCCAAAAACCTGTAATCACCCCGGCACAGGATGGTTACATCATAACCGGCCTTTCGCATTAACCGGGCAGTTACCCTTCCTAAAAAACCGCTTCCACCTGTTATAAGAACTTTCATTTAAACTTTTTCCTCTGCCCAGCGTGCAAGTTTTTCTCGATAGATCTTGGCATTATGTCTGACATCAACTGGAAATAATTTATAGAAAAGGACATCACTGATCATTTTACAGTGCACATAAGATGACGATAATTTCAGAAGTTCATATTTGAATTTTTCTTCACTCTGTTTTGATGCAGGGAAAAATCCTTTTTCAGGCTCAATTACAATAACAGGCTTCTGTCTTCCTTTTTCACCTGTCCCAACCAGAGCTGATCGAAATACATTTTCATGACAGTTAAAAACTGCTTCAACCTGTATGGTAAAAACAGTCTCTTTTTCTGTAATCACCCTGTGATCTTTTCGTCCGCAAAACCAGATACGACCGGAACCGTCAATATAACCCACATCACCAATCCTGTGCCAGAGAACACCTTTATCAATTATTTTTGAATTCCGTGTAGCCTCTTCTTTCAAATAATATGTTTTGGTTACAGACGGCCCTTTAACAATAATCTCACCTACCTCGCCTGCAGAAAGCAGCAGGTCTTCTGACAATTTTGGAATAATACTATCAACTATTTTTATTATCCTGACTGTAACACCAGGAACAGGATACCCCACACAAATACCCTTCCCTTTTTTGGTCTCTTCAAATGTTTCAGTTAATATTTCACTGCCCGAAATTGAAGACACCGGCAAAGACTCTGTTGCACCGTACGGGGTATACACATCACCTTCTGGAATAATTTTCTTTGTTTTACCAATTAATTCACCTGAAACAGGCGCTCCGGCCATCAGGATTCTTTTAACTGAAGGAAGCTTAATATTATTATCATTACAGTATGTGCTGACCCTTTTCCATATTGCAGGAGAACCAAAGCTGGTGGTCACATTATAATCCTTAACAGCCTGAACAATCCTTTCAGGGTTAACTTTTGCAGGACGTGCCGGATCCATATCAGGCACAACACATGTCATGGCAAAGGCAACATCAAAGAGCGCAAAAACAGGAAGTCCCGGTAAGTCTACCTCGCCAGGCTTAAAATCATAGACCTTTCTTAAGAGATCCACCTGAGCACCAAACATTCCATGCTCATACATCACACCCTTGGCTGGGCCGGTACTTCCTGAAGTAAACAGTATTGCCGCAGGTGATGAATACTCCGTATCAGCACACACGTAAGGTTTATTAATTGTTGGAGAAACCTTTTCCAGGGACTTGCCCAGAAAAAAGGAATACGGCCCGACCACAATATTTATTTTTACAGACTTAAAGTAACCCGGCGTAAAAATACGGACAATATGAGCAACTGGGATTCCTATAACCGCATCCGGCTGAACATCTTTTATACAGTCAAGCAGCCTGTTCACACCCATTCCGGGGTCAATCAGAACAGGTACGGATCCTATTTTAAACAACGCAAAAGTCAAGGCAATAAATTCAGGAGAAGGACGAACCATTAAAAGCACCTTCATCCCCATTTTGATTCCCGCACCATTTAAACCGTACGCATAACGATCACATTCATGATTAAGTTCCGCATATGTCAGAGAAGATGATTTTTTATTGGCGCTTATCTTTGCTGCAGAAAAAATTACAGCCTTTTTATCAGGATATTTTTCTGCTGTTTCAAGAAGATATTTCGCAATATTAAAAAGGGATGATTGTGTCATACTATTTCTTAAGAAATTCAGAGATATGCTTTATTACTTCATCTTTTGCATCTTCAAGAACATAATGTCCTGCAGTTTCAAACAAAAAAGATTCTGCTTCAGGAAAAATCTTCTGCCATCTTTCCAGAAAATGCGTGGTAAAACAAAAATCCCTGCATCCCCAGATAAGTGCAATTTTCCTGTCACTAAGAAGATTCAGGTTGTTTTCAATCTCTTCTAAAACCGGATAACTGACATGGTCTGATTTCATGGGAATATCTTTTACAAATCCGTAGATCGCGACCCGGTCTTCATAAGAGCGGTAAGGGAATAGAAAACCCTTTAAAACTTCACCAGTTAGACCAAATGTTTTTGAGGTTGCCATGAACCTTGCTGCCTGCACAAAAAAATTAAACCGTCTAACTGCAATTTCTCCAACAAACGGAATCCTGCAGGCAGCTATTCTTAAAGGAATAAAAGAATCAGTAAATGCTGCGGAATTCAAAACAACAATTCTGTTTATAAGATCAGGTCTCCTGACAGCAAGCCCCATTCCGATGGATCCGCCCCAATCATGCACCACAAGATTTAACTTTTCTATCTTAAGCTTATCTACAAGTCTTGAAACATTATTGATATGGGTATCGAGAATATAATTATAATCCTGTGGTTTATCCGAAAAGCCACACCCAATATGGTCAGGAACAATACACCGGTATTTTCCCAAAAATGCTTTCACAATATTTCTATAATAAAAAGACCAGGTGGGGTTCCCATGTAGCATTAAAACCGGAAAACCGTTACCCTCGTCAAGGTAATGCATCTTAGTCCCGTCTAAATCAATAAAATTTGATTTAAATGGATATTCTTCAGATTTATATTCAGTATTTTTAATTGTCACCACCTCACCCCGAGCATCATACAGTTAATACCGCTTCCAATACCAAGAAGTGCCACAAGATCATTTTTATTCAGCAGGCCCTTTTCTTCACCAATGGATAAGGTCGCAGGAAGTGAAACAGAACCCATATTACCCAGAAAGGGAAAGGTTGACATATCCTTGTCCACATCTATCTCTAGTGTCTTAAAAAGAAGGTTCCTGTGAGCACTTCCAACCTGATGACAAAAAAAGCGTTTCACATCATCATTTTCTATTTGAAGAAGCTTCTTTGTGTTCTCCCAAGTCTTTTTTGCAAGGTTGCATCCTGCATTAAGAAGTGCTTCAGAATCCGTATTCATTAAAAGCTTATCCCTATCACCAACACCGCTGACCCTTCCATTAAGATCACCCTGGCAGAGGTTATTGTATTTAGATTCAACAAGGTACCCACCACCCAAAAGGAAATGACCTGTTTTTGAAATGGAAGAGTGAACCAGCACGGCAGCTGCTGCCCCAGATCCAATTGTAAGTGAAGCAAATGAATTTTTAATACTTTTTCGGGTAAGTGATTTGTCTTCAAGGAGAAACTTTACCGTAGATTCAACCAGAGGCCTGCCGTTCTCTCCAGCCACAATAAGGGCAGCGTCTATGACTCTTCTCTCAATCATATTTGCAACAATCATCATTGCGTTCATAAAACCAAGACAGGCATTTGAAACATCGAATATCATTGTTTTCTCAGATAGACCGACTTTTTCATGAACAACAGAAGCCGTTGCCGGCTCAAGAAAATCACGGCATACAGAGGAATTAACCAGACATCCGATATCCTCTTTTGAGATACCGGCCTTTTTAAGTGCTTTAAGCCCAGCCTGAGCAGCGATATCACTTGGAACGGTTCCGGGCTTACAGAACCGTCGCTCTTTTATTCCTGAAAAGAGCTCTAATCTACCGTAAGGAAGTTTGAGCCGGTCATAAACAGGAGAAAGCCACTCTTCGATCAGCTCAGAAGTAACTTTTTCATCCGGCAATACATTAACTACTGATTCTATGCAAACATCATTAAAAACCATATTTAGTGTCCTGAATCAAATAAAATTAAATTTTAAACCATATAAACAACATACAAATTTTCAAAGTGCTAACTAAAAAAACAACAATTGAAATGGATACATGATTTTACTTGCGTTCGTCAATTAAAACTTTTTAAAATAGAACAACAGATCAAAGCGTCACTTTTCTCAAAAATCAGGTTAATGACAATTCAAAAAAACTAATTATTAATTCCATACAGAATTGAAATTCCAACAAATTGAATAATTGTACCATATCCCTGCCTTTAAGAAAGAAGTTAAACAATTTACTTGACAAAAAGTTAAAAATAAACTAATTTTACATATTTACTTCTTTGCTGTGCAAAAAACTATTCACAATGAATAATTGACGCCCAATAAAAATATAAAATCTAATACAAACTTTTGATTTAACATCGTATTTCTTAAATAATCACTTATCGGCTTTAGGAGCAAAAAATATGTACGCGATAGTAAAAACAGGTGGAAAACAGTATAAATGCATCCCTGGCGAAAAAATGACTATTGATAAAATCGAAGGCGAAGCAGGAAATGATATCCAGCTTAATGACGTCCTTATGACAGTAGACGACAATAATAAAGTCGAAATCGGAAGACCAGTAATTGAAAATGCAAGCGTTTCAGCGGTAATAACCAAACAGACAAAAGGTAAAAAAATTGTCGTCTTCAAGTCAAAAAGAAGAAAAGGTTATCGCAAAAAAACAGGGCATAGACAGCAACTAACTGAAATAACAGTAAAAGAAATATCATTATAAACTGTATTAACCCAGCAGTTTCAAAAACTATACGTTTTTTAGCTTAAGACCATTATCAGGAGGTAATTACTTTGAGAGGATATGAACTCTGTTTAATTTTACAGCATGAGACATCTGAAGAAAACATAGACCAGAAAATTAACAATCTTAAGGAAAAAGCAGCATCAATTGGCGGAGAAATAATTAAAATTGAAAAATGGGGCAAACGAAGCCTCAAGTACGCCATCAAAAAACAACAAAAAGGCTATTACTGCTTTGTTACAGTCACTGGAGACAATAGTACCCTGCATGAAATAGAGCGAATGTTTAAATATGACGAATCAGTCTTAAGATACAGCTACCTGCGTTTAACTGACGCTGAAGTAACAGCAATTATTAAAAGTCAGGAACCAGCAAAAACTGTTGACGCTGAGCCGCTAACAAAAACCGAAAAAACACCGGCAGAAACTGATGAACCAGTTGCAGAAGAAGCATCTGACAACAGTGAAACAGCTGATATAGAAATATAACATTAATATATAACTGTTAGAGATTAAATAAGCTTTTATTCAACAGGAGGGAATTACTTGAAGAGACCAACACGCAACAAAAGAAGACCGGTATACCAAAAACAGAAAATGTGCCGTTTCTGTTCGGACAGCAATCTACAGATAGAATATAAAGACTATTCAACACTCCGTCACTTTGTAACAGACCGGGGAAAAATAATACCCAGAAGAATTTCAGGTAGTTGCGCCAAACACCAGAGAGAGATAACCAGAGCAATAAAAAGAGCTCGCTCAATCGCAATAATACCTTTTACAGTTACTTCTGCATAAGTTCTAAATAAAAAACAGTAAAATAAGGACGACAAATCATGAAGGTGATTCTAACTGAAGAAGTCGAAGCAATCGGTCAACCAGGAGACCTCCTGACAGTAAAAGACGGCTATGCCAGAAACTATCTTTTACCAAATAATAAAGCTGTTCATGCAACTACCCAGAACATGAAACAACTCGAGCATCAGAAAAGACTTGTAGGAGAAAAACTCAACAAAATCAAAAGTGAAGCAGAAAAACTTGCTCAAAAAATTGGGCGGATATCATGCACAATTACAAAGCCTGCTGGTGAAGAAGACAAACTTTTCGGTTCGGTAACAACAGCTGATATTTGTGAAAGCCTTAATAATGAAGGCATAGAAATCGATAAAAAGAAAATATTATTGGGCGAGCCGCTAAAAGAACTTGGCATTTTCAATATACCTGTTAAACTGCATCCAGAAACAACAGCGACACTCAAAGTCTGGGTAGTTAAAGAATAATTTTCAACTCTTACTAAATAAATGGGCAATAATACACCCCCGAACGTCCCTCCCCAGAACATCGAAGCGGAGCAGTCAGTAATAGGAGCCATACTCCTTGAAAACGAGGCGCTCACACAGGCCCTTGAAATCCTGAAACCCGATGATTTTTATCATGAATCGCACCGCCAGATATACATCTGTATGTCTGAGCTGTTCGAAAAGAGTGAACCTGCTGACCTGATAACAATCACAGAAATCCTCAAAAAAAAGAATAAGCTTGATGAAATTGGCGGATCATCATACCTTGCTGACATATCAGACAAGATCCCCACAGCCGCTCATATTGAATATTACGCAAAAATTGTTAAAGAAAAATCCATAAGAAGAAACCTGATAAGAGCATCAACAAAAATTATTGGGGCAGCATCCGGTGGTCAGGAAGAAATTGATAGTATCCTTGATTTTTCTGAAAAGACAATTTTTGAGATCGCAGAAAATCAGATCAAGCGCTCTTTTTACCCTTTAAAGGATATTATTAAATCTACCTTCAAAGATATTGAAAAACTTTATGAAAATAAAGAACATATTACAGGTGTTGCCACCGGATTTACTGATCTTGACAACATGACTTCAGGTTTTCAGCGTTCCGACCTTATTATCATTGCAGGCAGACCCAGTATGGGGAAAACAGCTTTTGCTTTAAATGTAGGCCAGTATGCTGCATGTGAAAATGGTATACCCACTGCAGTTTTCTCCCTTGAAATGTCAAAAGAACAGCTTGCACAGAGAATGCTCTGCTGTGAAGCAAGGATAGATAACGCAAAACTGAGAAGCGGTTTTATTGCTGAATCCGAATGGGGCAAACTTGCAATAGGAGCAGGAAAATTGTCTGAAGCAAAGCTTTTTATAGATGACACCCCTGGAAATACAGTCTTTGAGATGAGAGCGAAAGCTCGCCGCCTTAAGGCTGAACACGGCCTTGGCCTGGTAATAATCGACTATTTACAGCTGATGAGCGGTTCAAAAGGCAGATCAGACAACAGAGAACAGGAGATATCAGAGATTTCAAGATCACTTAAAGCCCTTGCAAAAGAACTTAATATACCCGTCTTAGCACTTTCTCAGCTTAACCGAAAAGTAGAAGATCGAACTGACAGACGCCCGCATATGGCAGATCTACGCGAATCAGGCGCTATAGAACAGGATGCAGATGTAATTCTTTTCATTTATCGCGACGAAGTCTATCACCCTGACTCAGAAGATTCCAAAGGGAAAGCCGAAATAATAATTGGTAAACAGCGAAACGGCCCCACTGGAGTAGCAACACTTGCATTCAGGAGTGAATTTACCCGCTTTGAAAATTTCTCATCAAGAGAATACTAATTTAATCCTACCAATCTTTAAATTTCATTTTATTTAGAAAAAATGCATCCCCGCCATTGACTCAACCGCTAATAATGCTTATCTTTTTTTATAACAAACCAAAAAAACAAAATTTAAACTAATTTTAACATATTACAGAAATGCCACAAAATTATGAGGCATAACAAAGGAGGAAAATAATGGGTAAGTCAATAGGAATCGATCTTGGAACAACAAATTCTGTAGTAGCTGTGATGGAAGGTGGAGATGCCACTATAATAGTTAATGAAGAAGGAAACAGGATTACCCCGTCTTGCGTTGCTTTTACAAAAGATGGTAATGTACTGGTGGGTCAGGTCGCAAAACGACAGGCAATAACCAACCCTGAAAACACCATCTACTCAATTAAAAGATTCATGGGTAGAAAATACAACGAAGTATCTGAAGAAATGAAAATGGTGCCCTACAAAGTACTGGAAGGTGCAAACGGTGCCTTGCACATAGAAATATCAGGAAAAGAGTACACACCTCAGGAAATATCAGCAAAAACACTTCAAAAACTTAAACAGTCTGCTGAAGCTTATACAGGAAGTGCTGTAACTGATGCAGTAATAACTGTACCTGCATATTTTAATGACAGCCAGCGACAGGCAACCAAAGATGCTGGAACAATAGCAGGTCTTAATGTGCTTCGAATTATAAATGAGCCGACAGCATCCGCACTTGCATACGGCGTTGATAAAAATACTGATGAGATCGTTGCAGTATACGATTTCGGCGGCGGCACATTTGATATTTCAATCCTTGAGGTAGGAGATAACGTAATTGAAGTTAAGGCAACAAACGGTGACGGACATCTTGGCGGTGACAACCTCGACCAGAGAGTCATAGACTGGCTGATTGCTGAATTTAAAAAAGATCAGGGAATTGACCTTAGCCAGGATAAAATGGCACTTCAGAGACTAAAAGAATCTGCAGAAAAAGCAAAGATAGAGCTTTCCTCAACCATGGAAACAGAGATCAACCTGCCTTTCATAACAGCTGATGCAGCCGGCCCTAAACACATGAACTACAAACTGACACGGGCAAAATTTGAACAAATGGTAGACGATCTGATTGAGCGTACCCGGATTCCTTGCGAAACAGCAATGAAAGATGCCGGCCTTCAGATCAGCGATATTAAGGAAGCAATACTTGTGGGCGGTTCAACAAGAATTCCAAAAGTTCAGGAACTCGTAAAAAAACAGTTCGGCAGAGATCCGCACCAAGGTGTAAATCCTGACGAAGTTGTTGCTCTCGGAGCTTCTATTCAGGCTGGAGTACTGGCAGGTGAGGTTAAGGATGTACTGTTGCTGGATGTTACACCTCTAACCCTTGGAATTGAAACCCTTGGCGGCATTACCACAAAACTGATTGAAAGAAACACTACTATTCCCACAAGAAAAAGCGAGATTTTTACCACTGCAGCTGACAATCAGACCAGTGTTGAGATTCACGTGCTTCAGGGTGAACGTGAATTTTCCAAAGACAACAGAACTCTGGGAAGATTTCAGCTGGTTGGAGTACCTGCAGCGCCAAGAGGTGTTCCGCAGGTTGAAGTTACTTTCGACATAGATGCAAATGGAATTGTAAATGTTTCTGCCAAGGATCTTGGAACCGGGAAAGAGCAGAAAATCACCATCACTGCATCAAGCGGCTTAAGTAAAGAAGACATAGACGGAATGGTCAATGACGCTGAATCACATGCAGATGACGATAAGAAACGACGCGAAAACATTGATATCAGAAACCAGGCAGACAACCTTGTCTACAGCACTGAAAAGGTTCTTAATGAAAACAAGGACAAACTTGATGCAGCAGATGTAAAAACTGTTGAAGAAGCATTAAAAGAAACCAAAGACGCTATTGAAAAAGGTGATACTGAGGATATAAAAACAAAAATGGAGGCATTAAATAATGCATCTCACAAACTTGCTGAAGCAATGTACAAAAATACAAATGCAGAGCAGCCTGGAGCAGATCCAACCGGAGGTCAGCAGCAGAATTCTGCGCCGGATTCTGAACCCAAACAGGAATCTCAGGACAATGTGGTAGATGCTGAATTTGAAGAAACTGATAAATAGTAAAGCATAAAAGTTATTATTAATAACTTGACAAGTAAGCCTTAAAAAGGGGAATAGATATAAAGTCTAATCCCCTTTTTTTATTCACTAAATCTGGAGACAACAATGAACGATCAGAACAAAGATGACAAAAACACAGTCACAGGTCTACCCGAAATAACTTTCTCATCCTTTATTCTCTCCCTCAGTTCTTCAGCACTCTTTCATTTTGGAGAAATCCCGGACCCGGTAACAAATAAGAAACAGAAAAACATTGAGCTTGCTAAACAGACTATTGATATCCTTGGACTCCTGGAAAATAAGACTGTTAACAACCTTGAAAAAGATGAAGCTGTTTTACTTGAAAACCTTCTTTATGACCTCAGAATGCGCTACGTAAATGAGACAAAAAACATGGATAAGGTTAAGGAGGATTAAACCCAATTGCAAAGATTAAATCTCCTTTCCCCTGCAAAAATAAATCTAAGACTTGAAATACTTTCAAAAAGACCTGACAATTATCATGAAATTAAAACAATATTTCATAAAATAAGTATTTTTGACAAAATAGGTCTTGAGAAAATCCCAGGCAATGAAATCCAGCTTACTGTTGATAACCCTGCCATACCCACAGACAACACCAATCTGGCTGTTAAAGCTGCGAATTTACTCTTCAGTTATGCAGACATAAAACCCGGTATTAAAATAAACCTTAAGAAAGAAATCCCATCAGGAGCCGGGCTTGGAGGTGGAAGCAGTAATGCGGCAATTACATTAAAAGGCCTTAATCATCTACTAAAACTTAATATCTCTGAACAAATTCTCACAGAACTTGCCGTCAAACTGGGGGCTGATGTGCCCTTTTTCCTGACAGATACATCAACAGCCTATGCCACTGGAATTGGTGAAAAGATTAAAAGTATTGAAACTCACAACAAATTATGGTTTTTAGTGATTTTTCCCGGATTTACAGTTTCAACCGGGTGGGCTTACAATTCAATCAATAAATATAATTTATTGACAAAAAGTACAAATAATAATATTATTGATAATTACTCTTTAGACATAAACACTGTAAAATCATTACTTTATAATGATTTCGAATCAGTAGTTAATAAAAGACACACGGAAATACCAAAGATCAAAGAAAAGCTCATAAATGCGGGTGCGCAGGGTACACTGCTATCAGGAAGTGGATCTTCAGTCTTTGGAATATTCCAGGACAAAACATCAGCAGAAAACGCAAGCTTAAATTTCAAATCAGATTCTAAGCAAAAAGTATTTATTGCACAAAGCCTGTAACTGTAAACAACTACTCATATGGAGAATACAACCTTGCAAGATTTAAAGATCTTTTCCGGAGCGTCAAACAAACCACTGACAGATGAAGTATGCAGCCTATCCAACTTCCCCCAGGGAAGCGTCAATGTAGGTACTTTTAGTGACGGAGAAATACAAATTGAGATCAATGAGAACGTCAGAGGTACTGATGTATTTCTAATCCAGTCTACCTGCACTCCGGTTAACAATAACCTGATGGAACTCCTGATTCTTATAGATGCAATGAAAAGAGCATCTGCAGAAAGAATTACTGCCGTAATCCCCTATTATGGATATGCAAGACAGGATAGAAAAGCTGCACCAAGGGCGCCGATATCTGCAAAACTTATTGCCGATCTTTTAACCACTGCAGGGGCAAACCGGGTCCTCACTATGGATCTCCATGCCGGCCAGATCCAGGGATTTTTCAATATACCAGTTGACAATCTTTACGCATCACCAATCATCTTTAAATATTTAAAAGAAAAATTTAACAACGACCTTGTAATTGTATCCCCTGACGCAGGCGGTGTTGAAAGAGCAAGAAGCATGGCTAAAAGTCTGGGTACAACCATCGCAATCATTGACAAACGGCGTTTGAAACCAAATGAAGCCTCTGTAATGAATGTCATTGGAGAAATCGAAGGCAAAAACGCACTGATCCTGGACGATATGACGGATACTGCCGGCACGTTAACCCACGGCGCAAAAGCATTAATGGAAAGAGGCGCAAAAACGGTCTCCGCCTGCTGCACCCACCCTGTCCTCTCAGGCCCGGCCGTTCAAAGAATTAATGACTCTCCTCTAGAGGAGCTGATTGTAACAAACACTATACCTTTAAGCGAAGAAGCACAGAAATCAGACAAAATAAACGTACTTTCAGTTGCAGAACTCTTTGCTGAGGCAATAAAAAGAATTAACACTAACGATTCAATAAATTCACTTTTCATATAAAACTTTAAACACTATTAGTATTTCCAAGGAGTAATCATGAGCCAACAAACAATAATTAAAGCAGCGGTCCGCAATGAAAAAGGCAAAGGCTCCGCGCGCAAGCTGCGTTCAAAAAAAATCATACCCGCTATATTATATGGGCATAAAATTAACCCAGTAATGCTCACCATCGAAAACAGTGAAATCGTTAAAGTATTTAAAACCGGCGATGACACAAACCTGATAAAAGTTCAGATAGACAATCAGGGAAAAACAGCTGAAAAACTCGTTATGATAAGAGAGACCCAGAGACATCCTGTTAAAAATAATATTCTTCATCTGGATTTATTCGCTGTAAATGTAAAAGAGAAAATTCATGCTCCGGTTCAAATCCGAATAACAGGTGAAGCACCCGGCGTAAAATTAGGTGGTAACCTTAGACAGATCATCCGCGAAGTAGAAGTAAGAGCACTTCCTACAGAAATACCCCAGTTTTTTGAAGTAGATATATCAAAACTTGAAATCGGTGATTCGCTACATGTTAGCGACCTTATAATTCCAGAAAATGTAAATGTACTTGCAGACGACAGCGATACCATATTAAATATATCAGCACCTGTAATACAGGAAGAAGAAACAACAGAAGAAGATGAGGAAGTCGCAGCTGAAGGTGATGCACCAGATACAGAAAAATCAGATGATGCTGCTGAGAGTAAATAATTCAGTACATAATTAAATAATCAGAAAGAGCAACCAAAACAGTTGAAACTGATTGTAGGGCTCGGGAATCCTGGGACAGGCTATAAAAACACAAGACACAATATAGGCTTTTTAGCAGCTAACAACATAGCAGACCGCAATTGCCTCATTTTTAAAGAGAGCAGCTTTAACGCACAAATCAGCGCCGGAACTGCATATGAAGAAAGCATTATAATTGCAAAGCCCCAGACATATATGAATTTAAGCGGTGAAGCAATATCCGCCATCACAAAACATTACAACCTGCCTTCAAAAGATATCATCGTGATACATGATGATATGGACATAGAATTCGGGCGAATTAAAATAAAAACCCGTGGCGGCAGCGCAGGACACAGAGGAATAGAATCCATAACTCACTGTCTACAAAGCGATGAATTCCTAAGAATAAGAGTTGGGATAGGCAAACCGGCAGATGACGCAGAACCTGTTGATTATGTGCTACAAAAATTCACAAAAGAAGAAAATAAAACACTGGATCAGGTTCTTGATAATATAAACGACTGCATAGATTCAATAATAAAATCTGGACCAGAAACAGCCATGAACAAATTTCATACAATAAACAATCAACCAAATTAAATTATTAATACAAACAGCACAAGGAGGAACAGATGGAAAAACTAACGATTATTATTCCGCTATTCGGAATAATAGCCCTGATCTTTGCCTATATTAAATCTTCATGGGTAAACAAGCAGGACATGGGAACAGACAGGATGAAAGAAATCTGCGGATATATCCGCGATGGAGCAATGGCCTTTCTTGGACGAGAGTATAAGATACTCGCTATATTTGTAATCTGCGTAGCGGGTCTATTAGCCTTTGCAAACTGGTCACCAGCAGCTGATTCTTATCGTAATCCTTTAATCGCACTTTCATTTGTAATGGGTGCTTTTTGTTCAGGTCTTGCTGGTTTTTTCGGAATGCGCATTGCAACTGCAGCAAATACACGAACCACCCACGCTGCAAGGACAAGCCTTAACGATGCACTTAAAGTCGCCTTCTCCGGTGGAACCGTAATGGGAATGTGTGTTGTTGGTCTTGCAATTCTCGGTCTTGGCACACTTCTGTTCCTGTATAAAGACTGTGGTCTTTTAGGCGCTGATTCAGACAACCTCTCAAGTATAGTAACCGTACTTAGCGGATTTTCTCTGGGTGCTTCATCAATTGCTCTTTTTGCAAGAGTAGGCGGCGGAATCTATACAAAAGCTGCTGACGTTGGTGCTGACCTTGTGGGTAAGGTAGAAGCCGGAATCCCGGAAGATGACCCCAGAAACCCTGCAACCATAGCTGATAACGTTGGTGACAATGTTGGTGATGTAGCCGGCATGGGTGCTGACCTGTTTGAATCATATGTAGGATCAATCGTCGGAGCAATGGTTCTTGGAGCAACTGCAATAGGTTTTGCCGGTGCTGGTTTTAATGCTGTTATTCTTCCACTTGTTATTGCGGCTGCAGGTATAATCGTATCAATCATCGGTACATTTTTTGTCAGTGTTAAAGAAGGCGGAAACCCTCAGTCTGCACTGAACAAAGGAACTTTTGGAGCTGCATTTGTAATGCTTCCGGTAACTTATGTCATCGCAAAATGGCTCATTCCCGGAGAGATCACCATTGCAGGTGTTGAAGGAATAACCAGTATGGATATATTCCTGGCGACAATCTTCGGTCTGATTGCAGGAGTTTTAATCGGAATATTCTCAGAGTATTATACATCAAAAGAAAAGAGCCCCGTACATAAAATTGCGGCAGAATGTGAAACCGGACCGGCAACCTGTATTATTTCAGGTGTGGCTACAGGAATGGAATCTGTCTGTCTACCCGTAATCTGTATTGCAGGTGCAATTTTAACCTCACATCATTTTGCCGGACTCTACGGGATCGCAATTGCAGCTCTTGGAATGCTTTCAACAACCGGCATTCAGCTTGCTGTTGATGCATACGGCCCAATTGCTGATAACGCAGGCGGCCTTGCTGAAATGGCAGAGCTTCCGCCAGAGGTACGTGAAATAACAGATAACCTTGATGCAGTGGGTAATACAACCGCAGCAATCGGAAAAGGCTTTGCAATCGGATCTGCAGCTCTGACCGCATTGGCACTCTTTGCAGCTTTCAGAACACAGGCTGACGTCGGTCCACTTGATCTTACTAAACCAACCATCATGGCCGGTCTTTTTATCGGCGGCATGCTGCCATTCCTTTTTTCAGCCATGTCAATGCGTGCTGTGGGTGAAGCTGCAAAAGAAATGATTATTGAAGTTAGAAGACAGTTCAGGGAAATCCCCGGACTGCTTGAAGGAAAAGCAACTGCAGAATATTCAAAATGCGTTGATATTTCAACTTCTGCTTCACTCAAAAAAATGGTTGCCCCAAGCCTCATGGCAATCATCGTACCTGTTGTTTTTGGATTTATCAGTAAAGAAGCACTCGGCGGCCTGCTCGCAGGCGTAACCGTAACCGGCGTTCTTCTTGCGATATTCCAATCAAATGCAGGTGGTGCATGGGACAACGCTAAGAAATATATTGAAGAAGGTCATCACGGCGGTAAAGGTTCAGAATCTCACACAGCCAGCGTAATCGGTGATACCGTAGGCGATCCTTTCAAGGATACCTCAGGACCTTCACTCAACATCCTGATTAAACTGATGGCTGTTGTTGCACTGGTCATCGCACCGCTGATCAAGTAATACAACCCTGTTAAATATTAAAAGCCCGTCTCAAAAGTGAGACGGGCTTTTTTATTATTTAAATTTCGTTCTTTTGCTTGCCCCTTAAAACTTTATCTCCTTAACTCCTTTTCAGCAAAAATTGGATAGCCAGTACAAACCAAAATAATATATGTCTCTTATGATCTATAGATTTTTATCTTTTCAAAAACAACTTGCCAATAAAACTTCCTTCCGCAACCACCCCGTAATTAATTAGAAGACAAAGCGTAGTTACAGCTGCAGCAGCTATCAAAACTCCTATTACATTGGCAATTGCAAACTTTCTTTTATCCACTCCAAGAAGATATGCTCCGAATGCTCCGGTATATACTCCTGACATGGGAAGCGGGATACCTATAAATAAAGCCACACCGAGTTCACCGTATTTCTCAACATAAGGCTGAATCTTATGCTGAGTTTTTTCAAGGATCGGCCAGATATTTTTTTCAAACCATCCCCACTTTCTTAGCATTTCAAAAACAGGGCCCATAATAGCAAAAACTATCCAGCCAAGAATAATGTTTGCAATTATACAAACCAGAACAACAACAGACCAGGTCAGCTTATCAGCCAACAGGAAAAAACCCCAGGGTATGGAAGCTCTAAGTTCAAGAGTGGGTATCAGCGTTACAGCAATCAGTATCAATATTGATTTTATCAAAATATTCTCCTTAAATAAATACTATATTTTCGTTCCTGTTGAGTTATGCATTGTATACTTTTCACACGATTAATTTCAAGCTGTTTATCATTTTCTTATCACAAAAGTACAATCGAAATCTTTTAATTGACAGTTGTTTTAGTTAATTTATAATTATGAAATATAAATATAAATAATAATCTACGCCGAATGATAATACTAATTTCAAATGATGACGGCATTAATTCTGACGGAATTAAATGTCTTGAAAACAGCTTAAAGGATCTGGGCGAGCTCTGGACTGTAGCACCGGACCGACCCCAAAGCGCCATGAGCCGTGCCCTTACCCTTTCAATGCCTTTAAAAGCCTCCAGGCTTTCAAATAAACGTTTTATGGTAAACGGTACACCTTCAGACTGCGTAAATATTGCAGTTAACAAACTGCTGCCTGTAAAGCCAGACATTATGATATCCGGCATAAACCACGGCGCAAACCTGTGTGATGACATTTCATACTCAGGAACAGTTGCAGCTGCTTTTGAAGCAACCATTCTCGGCATCCCGGCAATTGCCGTATCTCTTGCATCAAGAAAAAACTGTGATTTTAAACCAGCTGCTGAATTTACCAAAAATATTATACCCAAAGTTATTAGTAACGAACTTCCTAAAAACACATTTATAAACATTAATATCCCGGACACAAAGGGAAACAGAATAACTGGAACAAAAATAACCCATCAAGGCAAAAGCCTTTATGAAAATATCATTACCGAAAGAACTGATCCCAGAGGAGAAAAATACTTCTGGATAGGCGGCGACGGCACTTCTTATGCCGATATCGCAGGTTCTGATGCTGATGCAGTTAAAAATAATTATGCATCCATCACCCCGATCAATACGGATTTAACAGCCTACTCGGCTCTGGAGGTTCTTAAAAAATGGGGAATTTAAACAAGATTCAGGTAAGTGTGATCGGTGCCGGAACATGCTCTGATAACACTGCATTACTTGCATACGAAGTTGGGAAACACCTCGCCTTAAATAACTGCGTACTCTTATGCGGCGGACTCGGCGGTGTAATGGAACATGCAGCAAAAGGAGCAAGAGAAAATGGCGGACAGACTATAGGTATCCTTCCGGGATTTGATATTTCTGATGCTAACCCCTACATTGACATTGCCATTCCAACTGGCATAAGTCATGCCCGTAATATCGTTGTGGTACGATCAGGAATGGCCTGTATCGCTGTTGAAGGATCATACGGCACCCTCTCAGAGATTGCCATTGCACTAAAGCTTGAAAAGCCTGTAATCGGACTTAACACCTGGGATATTTCTCCAGATATTATTAAAGCGGCAAACCCTGAAGAAGCAGTTAAAAAGGCAATAGAGCAGATAAAAAACAGGTATTAATTGAATCCCTATATCTCATCAAAAATATTTAAAATCATAATACTTCTGTCTCTGATTACATTTATTCAGGCATGCTTACACAGCCCCCTGCCTTTCCCAGGCAGAAAGCCCAAAGGGATTTATCATACAGTAAAAAAAAATCAAACCCTCTGGAGAATATGTAGTACCTATGACGTGAATCTTCAGGATATTGCTGAGCTTAACAATATTAAAAAAACCTCACAGATTAAGGCCGGTAATAAAATATTTATTCCGGGAGCAAAAAAAGTATTATGGGTAAAACAAATTACAAAAGCTCCAACTAAACAAACAAGAAAAAAAACAACTCTTAAGAAAAAGAAAAGAAAAACATCTCCCAAAAAGACGTATTTAAAAAAGATCATCAGCCATTCCGGCATGTTTAAATGGCCGGTAAAAGGCACAGTTATAAAAAGATTTGGAATCTATAACAAAACAAAACATGACGGCATAAACATTAAAGCACCATCCGGCACTGCTGTTAAAGCATCATCTCCCGGTAAAATTGTTTTCTCATCATTTTTAGAAGGCTACGGTAATACTATTATAATTGAGCATAAAAACAGCTATGTTACGGTTTATGGAAATAATAGAACCAACCTTGTCAGGCTCGGAAAAATAGTTAAGACGGGAGAAAAAATCGCGACGGTTGGCTCATCTGCTGAAGAAAGTAAGACTCCCCATCTGCATTTTCAAATCAGAAAATATGATACCCCACGAAACCCAGCCTTTTATCTGCCGAAAAGATAACCGCTCGATTATATGCTCATAAAAATAAAAGGTCTTTAACATCGGTGCTGATCTGGAGGTTTGGCAGGTTAAGAGTCTGGCACGCTACACGTAACAAAAGTGATTTTTCTATGGAGTTATGGTGGGTTACACGATTTTTATACTCTCGTTTTTTGTAGTTGTCAAGCCTCTTTCACCTAATGTTTACTGTTTTTTCTAAAT
>Ga0307988_1000323_pt1 | contig 35148 bp, 26 predicted proteins | sample EllFjometagen183_FD_203166 | JGI IMG/M metagenome (GOLD analysis project Ga0307988, IMG submission 203166) | Marine microbial communities from Ellis Fjord, Antarctic Ocean - #183 | ecosystem: Environmental > Aquatic > Marine > Unclassified | place: Southern Ocean | collected 2014-10-08 | reverse complement strand
AACCAATACATTGACATTTTATAAAGAAGAGACTGGATCACTTTTGTCAATTGCTTGTTTTGCGCGGCCTGGTAAATAATTTGGTGATACTCGGTGTCAAAGTGAGATAATAATTTTAAAGCATCGGGGTGATTGCTTTTTATTCCATTTGCTTTTTCTAAAATTTGACTTAATTGATCAATTTCCTGGGAATTTATATTTTGTGATGCTAACTCTGCACATAGGCCTTCCAAAGCTTTTCGAATCTGAACCACTTCTTTAAGCGTTTGAATATCCAGTGTAACAACCCGCGTACCAAATTGAGGAATGATTTCAATCAGCTCATCTCTTTGAAGCGCCTGATATATCTCTCTTAATGGCGTTTTGCCAATGCCGTATCGGTCGGTCAAATCCTGCTCAACCAGCCTTTGCCCCGCCTGAATCTGGTTGGTGATGATTTGATGGCGTAAACTTTCATAAACTTCTATCTTTAACTCTGCTTTTGTCAGTTTGGGCAAAGATTGAAATTTTTCTTTTGTTTTTTTCGATCTATTTTTGGCGGTTGATTTCAAATTTATAATTCCAGGTTACTGATATTTTCTATTTTTTTTGCCGAATTTCAACGGAGCGTTTCAAAATTTTCTTTCATTTCCAGTCTTGAATGTTCCAGAGTACCAGGAGTAAATCAAGCATTATTTTTTATTTATTTTTAAGCCATACTCTCCCTGTCCGCATAATTTATCAAACTCCAAATTTTGTCAGGGCTTAGCCCTATTAATAATAGTCTGCACCATTTCAGAATTGATATCGCTTAATTTTTATCTCCAATATACCTTAATGGAGCCTTCTTCAATTTGATCTTTCTCATTTCCATATAATTGATTTTTAAATCCAAAAATAAAAAAAGTGTCTATACCAGATGTGGTATTTGGAAAAATTTTAAAAAGTCCGGGCTGGTGAAAGAAGCGTTTGGTAATTGTGGGATTTGGCTCGTGACTGTATATACCATAATTGCTCGCGAGTAATGGAAATTTTAATTGTTGAGGGTTCAATTTCTCAAAGCTGTTTTAATAAAGCTTAAATCGTATCGGAACAATGACCCAGGTTTCAATGGCCTGACCATTGCTCCTCCGGGGCTTAAATACCCATTTCTGGACTGTTTTTGTGGCCTGTTTGTCAAGAATGCTGTAGTTGGTCGATTTTTTAATTTTTACCTGAGAAGCACGTCCATCAACTGATATTAGCACTAACAATTCAACAAGCCCTTCATATCCTCTTTTTCTTGCTTTTTTAGGGTATGTCGGTGATGGATTGTTTCTATATTCCGGGTCGGAAAAAAGGATGGTCTGAATAGGGTTTTGAGTCGGTTTGATGATTTTTACTGATGGTTTCTGTATTACTTTTTCCTCTTGTTTTTTAATGTTTTTTAATGGGGCCTCATTCTTTGTGGCAGAGCGTTGAGGTTTTAGTATTGGAGTTTTTGATTTCTCAGGCTGCAATTCCATGGGAGGTGTTTTTTTTTCCGGTTTCGGTGCGGTCTTTTGTTTTGGAACTTCTATTGAGGGGGTCACTGGTTCTTTTTTTATGTAGATTTTTTTTGGAGTTCTTTTTTTTTGCTTAGGAATGGGTGTTGAGACTTTTTTTATCTTTGCAGGAGGCTTTTGTTCCTTTTTGATCGGCTGCGGTACATTTTTGGGAGGAAGCACTGGCACTTTAACAATTTCAGGCTCTCTGTACGACATGTCGATCATAATGGATTTTATTTCAGGGACTGCGTTTTCTGGCTTGTTGATGAATACAGAAGGCAAAAAGAGGGTGAACGAATAATGGATGCAAAGTGCAATGATAAGTGGAAAAAAGAGCCTTGTCATTAATTATTCTCTATTTTAGCCTGCAGGGAAATTTTTGACAGTCCCGCCATTTTGATTTGGTCAAGCACAGCAAACAGGTTCTGGTAGGAGATATCTTTGTGGGCAAAAAGAAGAACACCGGGTTCTTTTTGGTCTTTTGTTTTCGCTTTGAGATAGGCAACAAGGTCTTCAACGCTGACTGGTTCTTCATCGATAAAGACCTGGTTGTCTTCTTTGACAGTGACAGACAATAATAGTTCATTGTCCGGTTTTGCAACAGATGACACCGGCAGTTCGATCGGCATACCGTGGTGGACAGACATGGAAAGCATGGAATAGATAAAGACAACCAGTAGCAAAAAAATGATATCCATCAATGGCAGCATTTCGATTCTGGCATTTTTGGTTTGCGGCAGCTTAACTTTCATGATCAATTTCCCGGCATGTATCCCTTCTGTCCTGATCAATCTCAAAGCTGGTGGTATATTTTTCAATAATTTGGGCAGCTCTTTGGATACGAGTATTAAAGTAATTATATGGGAACACTGTCACAATCGCGATGGCAAGGCCAGAGGCTGTTGTAATCAACGCCTTGGCAATGCCGCCTGTGACAGCCTGGGGATTATCAATTCCAGAGGCGCCCATCATATCAAAAGATTCGATAATACCGACCACGGTTCCCAGTATCCCCAAAAGAGGGGCAATAGTAATGATGGTATCCAGGATATTCATGAATCGCTGCATGGAATAAATTTCATCCGCTGCGGCAAGTTCCATGGCCTTTACAGGAGAATATTTCCTGTGCATAACGCCGCTTAAAAGTATCCGGGCAATATAGCTTTTTGAACCAGAAGCCGCTTTTTTAACACCATCCCAGTCTTCTTTGTGGCAGAGTTCAAAAATCTCTTCGATCACCTTTCTATTTCTTTTCATTCCCACCCCGATCCAGAAAAAAAAGCGTTCAACAATAACGGTAAGAGAGATGATGGAGCATAAAAGAAGTGGAAACATCAAAATGCCACCGCTGTAAAATATTTTTTCCATAAGGTTTAACCTCCTTGTGATTAAGTTTTCTTTTGCCGGGTCAAAAAAATTCCAGGCCTTGCTGTTACTGGATTTTTCACAATTAAAACATCTGTCTGGTATATTTGCCGTATCGTTTCCTGGGTAATCACATTTTCAGGTATGTCATGGGAAAACAGGGTTTGGTTCTTTTGATCGATCAGGACCAGGGAATCGGAATATTCACTTGCCAGGTTCAAATCATGAAGAACAATTAGAACCGTTATTCCCAATGTCTCTTTCAGAGAATCAATTAAATCCAGAATCTTTTTCTGGTGACCGATATCCAGGTGGGATGTGGGTTCGTCAAGCAGCAAGAGCTGCGGTTCCTGGACCAGTGCGCGGGCAATGGAAACCAGTTGTTTTTCCCCTCCACTGATCTGGTTGAACGGCAGGTCCTTTAAGTGGTATGTATCCGTCAATTCTAAATATTTGTGTGTGATTTTGCGGTCTTCCTGGGTCTCAAAAAACTGAAACTGCTTGAAAAACGGGAGTCTTCCCATCATGACGTATTCTTCAACCGTCATGTAGGCTGCCTGCTGAAATTGCATGACCACAGCGATTTTCTTTGAACGCTCCTTTAGCGGGATTATTTTGGTGTCCTGCCCTTGTAGAATCATATTTCCGCTCAAGGGGTTTATGGCACCGGCAATGGTTTTTAAAAGAGTGGTCTTTCCCGAACCGTTAGGCCCCATAATACTGACCAGTTCTCTTTTTTTTACCGAAAAGCTGATATGATCCAGGCTTTTTCTATTGTGGTATCCCGTACAAAGGTTGCATATTTTCAGCATGGTATTTGTCATAGCCTCACCTGCTTTTTCCCCAAAACATAAATGAAAACAATGCCGCCGATTATACCAGTGATGACCCCTACCGGGAGCTCAAGGGGGTTTATAATGGTTCTGGCAAAAAGATCACACAGGATCAAAAATACGGCTCCTCCCAGAAATGAACTGATGATTAGAATTCTGTAATCTGAACCAACCACCATTCGCATGAAATGGGGTACAATCAAGCCGACGAACATGATGATACCTGAAACGGAAACACTTAAACCCGTAAGCATGGATGCGGTGATGAAAAGGATTTTTTTGGTACGGGCAGTATCAATCCCCAGAAAAGTAGCCTGCTCTTCTCCTAGAGCCAGTGCATTCAGGCTGTGACAGTGGAAAAGTGATATGAGAAGACCCAGCATGGACCCGGCACTTACAAGCTTTATCAATGTAAGGTCTGGTTCGTCCAGGGAGCCCATGATCCAGAATACAATATTGTGCAGATCATCGCTTTTTGAAATCGCCATTAACAGCATGACAAGAGAGGAGGATACAAAACTAATCATCACCCCTGTCAGCAGCATGCTATCTGGTTTTAATGCACCACCCCGGAGGCTCAAAGTATAAACGACAATAATTACAAGGCCTGCACCGATAAATCCGGAAACAGGGTAAGCGATAACACCGATTTTTGCATGGAGTCCGAAAATGATGGTCAGGCAAACCCCCAAAGATGCCCCACCTGAAATTCCCAGGGTGTAGGGTTCGACAAGAGGATTTCTGAACATTCCCTGAAGCAGGGCACCGGCCACACCCAAAGAGCCACCTACTCCAATGGCAAGGATGATACGTGGCAGACGAAGGCCTGTCAGAATATAATATGACGCAGTCTCTTCCCCATTCAACAGAATATCGAAAATATCCTTAAGCGGTATTTTGCTGCTTCCGGTGACCAGGGCCAAGACACTGACAAACACCAGAGAAATGACCAGAAGAATTAAAACAATCAGCCATTTTTTAATTTTTCGATCCATAATCAAATCCTCTTTTTAGCAGGATGAGTCAGCCGGAAAAAATCCATCAAACCTTTGGCAAATTGTTCAGGAGTCGGGCTGCAGATAATATCCGGGTTCAATATGTGGATTTCATTGTTTTTTACAGCCTTCAGGAACCCAAATCGCTGCCAGGACTTCTTTTCATTATCTCCTGCCTTTTTAGATGACCCCATGGTTGCAATGAAAATAATATCCGGGTCCTGCTCCAGCACCTTTTCCCTACTGTATACACCATCAGTTGAATCTGCGGCGATATTGCTGCCGCCGGCAAATTCAATATATTCATGGATAAATGTATCTCTTGCTGACGTTTTCAAAGGCTTAAGGCCAATTTGAATAAATACAGTTCTTTTATCCTTGGTCATAGCCTTTGACTTAATTCGTTCAACCTCTTTTTGTGCATGCTTGACAACCTCAACCGCTCTTTGTTCTTTTCCAACTATCTTTCCGAGATCAGTCAACCGTTTGCAGATGTCATCGAAATTATGGGGAGTTGGCAGCCTTAAAACATTCACTCCCTGTTTTTTTAATGCATCAATCTGTTTTTGCCGGGTCAGAGCATTGGCAAGCACCAGATCTGGTTCAAGACTGATAATTTTTTCAACATTCATCTGCATGACGGTTCCAATGATCTGCCTGGGTTTTGATTGTTCAGGTAGTTTGCAATAGCTTGTCACAGCCACCAATTTATCTTCAGCTTCCAGAAGACAAATCATATCCGTGATAATCGGCCCCAGAGATACAATTTTTTTAGGAACCGGTTTAATTGCGCTGCATATGCCTGGCAGAAAAAATAGATTGATTCCCAAAAAAAGAAAAAGAATTTTATAGAGTCGGATTTTATTGTGTTTCATTTTAGAGTTATAGGTCCCTGTAGTAAATTCCGTTAAGTATGGCATTAAATCCTATTTTGATAGTCTCTGGCAGTTCTTTTTTTATCAGAGGTCTGAATGTTTCCATATGCCCTTGAGCAATTTCCATGGCAATTGCTTTTGAGAATACTTCAAAAGCAGATAAATCTTTTATCAGCCCTTTTTCATAATCATCGCTTATGGTCATTGCCATCTGAATAAAACCAGCATATTTGGATTCAAGAAGAAGTTCCTCCACTTTTCCCACAAATTCTGTTTTGTCTTGTATACAGTCACAAGTCTTTTTTGAAGCAACCAGGTCATATACAAAAATTCCTCTTTCTTTAAGGCGCAAAAAAATATTTCTTTGTGCATCCAACCCGTTCTGTTTAAGTATCGCTTCTTTAACGCCTTCATATACGACAGACGCCATCATTTCTCCAAGCTTGGTATGCCCGCCGGCAATTTCCAGCAGTGCCCCCGTCCCTTCCAGCACTAGGACGTTATCCGTGCCTGTGCCCGTCGCCCTGAATTTTCCATTGTCATAACTGGTTCTGATATCCATATCCAGCAATGCCGCTGTCTTTGCTTCTGTTGCCGTAATGATGGCACGGGTCATGGCTCTTGAAGAGAGCTTCATGTTTGTCATGAGAATGATATTGATGGTACCTGGTTTGGTTTGGGGTTTAGTTTCGGGTTTAATTCTGGGTTTAGTTTCAGGTTCATAATAATGGCCCTTGCTTATTCCCATCCGCATGGCATTTGAACGAACCCCTGCTGTCACAAAGGCGCGGACTTCCAGGTCCTTGAAAATGGCTTTTTTGATACTTAAATTCTCCATATTGGCGCCGGTGATTAAGATACTGGTTTTTTTTCTATCTTTATCCAATGCTGTACAGATTCGGTTTCGGATTGAGTCAATCCCATGATTATGGTCAATCTGCCAGTTCTGAGGGGGTGTATAATGATTCACAATGGTTTGAATGCCCTGGCGCTGGCCCTCAAGGGTGGAGACCACAGTCATGGGTGTTTTCAGGTCAATGACCAGACTTTTATTTAGAAAATCAAGAATATGGGTTTCAACAACCCTGATAGTTTCAATGTATTTAAAGTCAGGACGGATCGTCCTGGAAACAGCCATCGTGCTTTCAAGGAAATGATTCTCTTTTAAGGCAAATTGTTTTCCATAAATACTGGATGCCAGCCATTGGACAAAATATCCGGTATTGGTGGCAGCCCTGCAAGTTAAATCACAGGGGAAGTAATAAATGCGTCTGTTTTTAACCGCATCCACATCTTTCCATCCTGGTTGGTTGAAAAGCAATTTTTCGATTTCACTGTCTTTCCCGCAACCATAAAGAACCTGTGGATTGAACTGCATCCATTCTTCCTTTGTAACGGTTACAACGTCGCCCTTTTTATTGAAATTGTGAACAATCCCACCGGCCATTTGAATTAAATCCATCTGAAAAGAGTCACTTCCCGGTGTCATAAGGCTATCTCTTCCCATGATCCGCATAACCCTTAATCTTTTTTCAGGTTTGATTTGGCGCAGCTTTTTCGATATCAGATCAATGTCAGCATTAATTTTGAATTTAACCTGCTTGGCACGCTCTTTTTTATCAAATATTCGTCCCAGCAATGTAATCGTGTCCATGCCGTCAGAAATTGAATCGGTTTTCAGCACAATGATCTGGACATTTGATTTCTTGAAATGTTCTTTGACCTTAGTATGCCGGTCTGAAAGGATCAGAAGGTCTGGCTTAAGTGCAATAATGGCCTTTATAGAGGGCTTAGAGAATCCGCCCACAATGGCCTTGCCTGATGTACCCGGATAATTGGAGTGGTAGGTAATGCCTTTCAGAACATCTTGGGCCCTCAGTGTGTAGATGATCTCTGTAATAGCAGGTATCAGACAAACCACACGGGAGGGTTTTTTTTCTAATAAGCACGTTTTACCACTGTCATCAATAAATTTGAATGAGTATGAAAAACTGTTGCTTATGGGTAAAGCTAAAAATAGCAACAGTATCAGGGTGACTTTTAATATTTTCATAGATAATCTTCCTTAATAATTAAAATGAATAATCAACAGATACAAAAAAGGAACGCCCTGAACCAGGATATGATGAAAGAGTGCTGGTTCCGGTTTGATCGTAAAATGTTTCCACATAAGTGGCATAGGCTTCATCAAGCAGGTTGTTGACCTGGAAAGAGACAGACCAATGTTCAAATAGTTCCTGCCGGCCTTTAAGATCAATTGTATAATAAGAAGACAGGTATTTGGTGGGTTCTGAATCTGTATCTGATGCATAAATAGCAGGGCGTTTACTTGTGTATCGAACGATGGCAGACAGGTCCAGGCCAAAATCAAACCAGTAGTTGACCCCTGCTTTAAACGAGTGATCAGCTGTATATCTGGACTGTCTGCTCGCCCCGTCTGGTTTTTGTTCTGTGGCATCTGTATAGGTATAATTTAAAGAAAGGGTTGTGTTGTAAAAAGGACCAAAGCTTGCACCAGCTTCAATTCCGGATGCCTCGTATGTTGAAAGATTTTCCGGGCGGTAGAAAAAGCTGGCATCCGGCACCCACTCGATCTTGTCTTCAATTTTCCATAAAAAATATCCAAGGCTTAGAAAGATTCTATTTGCGGCAAGGGATTGTTCAATTCCAATATCAGTATGATGACCTGTTTCCGGTTTGAGGTTCGAATTTCCTTGGGCACCCATACCCCAACCCCAGTTTTCTAATGGCCAGAACAGATCGTTGGGGGTTGGGGCTTTAAAATGTCTGCCAGTATTAAATTTAACTGCAGTTGTATCAGTCAAATTAACCACAAAGCCAAATCGTGGCAACAGTTCTTCCCCAAATGTTGAATGATCTTCATACCGAACTCCAAGGGTTCCTTTAAGATACTTAAAAGGTCGGTATTGGATTTCACTAAAATAACCTGTGGTATGCAGACTGGCATCACCCGACAGTACAGATGTATCCTTTCCGAATCCGTCCAGAGTTGTGGTAATATTCTCCCAATCGTATTTTTTATGCTGGACTCCCAGAACAACGGTGCTTTTTGCAAAAGGCTTGAGCGTGACATTTCCTTCAAAACCGAGCACCTGATTAGCAACTTTGGTTCTGCTTCCTGGCAAGTTCCCCAGAGTGAATGCACTGTAATACCTTGAGTAATTCTCACTGACCATATCTGTATAATCAGTCTGAAGATTATAGGATAGCCAGTCAAGAGGCGCACTTTCCATTTTTAAAATCAAATGATAATTTTCTTCATTCACCCGGTTGAGCAGGTTACTTGATTCATTATTATACAGTTCCGTACCATTCACAGAAAAAGATGTGGTCCCTTCGGGTGGTTTAGGTCCTGGTCGGCCACTTTCGGTGTCACTATAGTCTCCATAAAGGCTGAGCCTAAAAATATTACCTTTATCAAAAAGCAATTTTAAGGAAGCATCTTTATTTTCACCATCTGAATTGTCCCGGAACCCATCGGTTTCATAGGTATTGGCACTCAGATAATAACCAAGGGTCTCGGTGATAAATAGTCCGTTTTGAACCCCAACCTGATAGGTTCCTTGAGAACCATATCCAGCATTAACTTTCAGGTCTATCTGATCATGTTCCGGGCTCTTTGTGATAATATTCACTACACCGCCCATGGCACCAGATCCGTAAAGTACAGATCCCGAGCCTTTGACAATTTCAATCTTTTCGATGTTATTTGCAGATATTTTACCAATATCAGCAGATCCCAGAGAAGGAGAATTAATGCTGAGTCCATTAACCAGTACCTGGGTGCCGTCTGCTCCCATGCCCCTGATATGAATTTCCTGGGCGGCACCTCCAAAATCCCCCCTGGTACGCCAATCAAGGCCAAGCTCTCCACCTAAAAAATCGCCAATACCATTGGATGGGGATGCATCGATATCGATGTCATCCTTAAAAATGATAGAATTGGAGATATTCTTGCGTTGTTCTTCGGTTTTGGTTGCTGTAACAACAATTTCATCCATTGAAATGATCTCTTGGGCGAATGCAATAGTTGAAGATGATAGAAGGGAAAAGATAATGGTTAAATAAAATAATTTTTTCATTTTTGCTCCGAAATACAGGCCCGGAGAAATAAAAAACCCCGAACCGTTATAATCGATCCAGGGTGTCCCTTATCTTACTCAAGATCATGCGTGTTCTTTTTGTCCGTAGAAAACACAATTACAATTCAGGCAGGTCTTCTGACTATCGAATCACTCTACTTACCGCGCCTTCCCGTAAAAAATACAGTGGCATCAATTGCGGTTTTCGTCCTCGAATACAGCGGCGGGTCCGTCCCTGAATTACACAGGAGTTCCCTATTAAGCATTTAAAGCACCTGAACTTCGATTTCTTATTTAGACCTGATGTTGTTAGAAGTCAATAAATTATTTACCCATTGAATACCGGGCATGACAGGAATGTGAGAACTGAACTGAAAAAAAAAGTACCGCTTTTAGTTGAAATAGGTCAATATCATATATGGCATTGGCTACAATATTCTTTGTCACTATCATTAATCCAGGCGGTTAGCTTTATACAAAAATTAGCAAAATTTTGAGATGCTGAAGGGCAAGTATTTTGTCTATCATTATGGGTGAAGAGGCCTGACCTTAAGGACGTACACTGGTATTTTAAATACTCAGTCCAGATGAATTTGGGAATCCCTATATATTGTGTTTGATTCTTTTTCAGTTTTGAATTTTTAATTCATATATATGGCCCAACACAGCTACCATAAACCAATCTTCCACAGTAATTTATATAATATAAAAAAATTAATGGCGGCTTACAGATTATTTGCTAAGCAATTCGTGGTTCAAAAACAACCAGTAGACTATCCTCTGAAGCCTCGCTTTTTTATAAACTTCTCCGAATACCGCATATGGTATCGACAAACTACGAAAACAAAAATTTGGTTTTCGCCGGAAACAGCAGAATAAAAAAAAGAGAAAAAATGGCATGAGTCGCAAAGAATTTTAGAACAAAAAGAGGACTCAATTATATTTAAAGCTTTTATTTTAAAATCATCACATACCGGCTGACAACCCCAAGGATCTTTTTTTTCTGCATGGCAGCCACAACGCCGGCATTAAATCGTTCTGAAGACATCGGTGCCTGGATGATATGGGTCAGCATCCATCCGGTTTTTTTTAAAATCTCATGGTAATCCACAACTAAAATAGCCTGGTGTGGATTTTCCTTGGCTGCCGGGCGGTTTTGAAAATCCCGCCAGTCGGAATTAATAAAGGCAAGTCGGGTTTTTTTCTTGGATATTTTTTTTAAAAAAAGAAAAAATTTTTCCAGAAACTTTAAATAGTCTTTTCTTGAAAGTCCTGAAATACTTTGTTCTGCATATTCCCTGGCTTTTTTGTCAAAATAGGGGGGGTCACAAATAATCAGGTCAGGCTTATCCTTGGAATTTATTATTGATAAATCATCCCAGTTGTTTTCCAGATCCCAATGATAGGGTTCAATCTCGGGTCTTGTACCGGGTCTGTCATCCATGTCCAGACTCCAGCATCTCCTGCCCATGGCAAGGCAGGTATCCGCACACACTCCGCCCCCTGCCATGGGATCCAAAACCAGATCGTTCTGTTTTGAAAAAAAATATATAATGTGCGCCACCAGTTGTGCAGGGATACGGCCGGGCCATACATCACCGAATCGTTTGTCACAATCGATAAAATTCCATAAATCCCAGGTCCTGATCCCCCATTGGAGCGCCTTAAACCTTTCTTGATCTTCTTTTCCTTTTAAGGCCAGTGACCACACCATGGGTTCTGGCCAGCCATGCTTTTTGGCAACCTGTGAAATTGTAAACCCTTTTTCCAGATCACTATATAAAGGTTTGGCCAATCCAGGCATTCCGGCCAGATGGTCTAATAAAGTCCTTCTGGGAAGGCCCAGCCTCTTTGCTATCCTGTCCTGAGGAATACCCAGTCTGCTTAAACAAAAAATTTTAAGATCAAGCTCCAGAATACTTGCCGCTCTTAAATCAGCAATGTATGCGTCAACGGCCTGTCTGGATCTGCCAATAGCCCTGCCGATTTCAGATGATCTTAATTTGGAATTGTTTTTAAAAGCCTTTCTTGCAGTCTGCCTTGTTTCAGCCTCGGTCAATTGTTTTGGACCTATTGCCAGTTTTGCAGCATAGAGCAGCGGATCAATTTTATTTAAAGTTTTAACAATTGCAGGTATGACACTTTGCCCGGTTTTTTTATATGCCCTCCATCTATGCGCACCATCTAATATTCTATACCCGGTCTTTTCTCCCAACAGATCCTGATCAGGACAAAGTTGAATCTGAATTGGATCAAACTCAAACCCATCCCTTAGATTTTCCACAAAAATAAGAACACGTTTGTGATCAATATTCTCCCTTGGATAAATCGTTTCATCAAGAATAATATCCGACACCGGGATTTCAACTATAGTATTTCCCATCTAATGATAATCCCCCTCCTGAAAAAATTGTAAATAAATCGTCACAGGGTTCTTTTCTTATTGGTATACAAAGTCGTATTTTTTGTATTTATCTTGATTTGAAGGTCAATAAAATTACATGTTTTTATCTTTTTTACCATCCTTCGCATATGTCAGGCAAGCTGTTTGTTGGATAAAGTGTACAAAGATAAAATTTTATTTCAAGACATCTAAATCCTTGTCTGTCGCGGATTTGAGAAATGTGCGAAGTTGTAAATAACTTTAGAAGTCGCTATTTGTGCGGAAATGCCAAGCCTGGCATTTCCGCACAAATAGAAGGGGGATCGATTCCCAAAAGATGATACAGTTTTTTTTTCACAACAGGTTGGTTTTCCTTCTCCGACTTTTGTACACAAAGGTTCAGTACCGCATCTGGTTAAATATTTTTGAAGGGGCAAAAAGAATTCTCTTTAAATATCTTTAAGTTTAGTATAACCAAAGAAGGAGACATTCAACCAAACATACTTGATATGGAGATTTGACCAAACGACTAAAATGAATTCAATCAATATCCTCATAGTGGATGAAGACCCTGTTATCAGACAGATGGTTCCCCAGGCCATTGAGTCTCCTTACCACAGTTTTAAAACAGCCAAAACCGGTATGGAAGCGCTTTCTCTGATAAAGAAAATAGATTTCGATATTGTCATTGCTGATATCAACAGCCCTGTACTCAATGGTATTGATTTGATGTCTGAAACCCAAAAGATAAAACCACAAACCGTTTTTATGATCCTTACCGGATACAGCAGAGACTATTCTTATGAGAGGGTCATAGGAGCGGGAGCCAAGGATTTCATTAAAAAACCATTTACCAATGAGGAACTGAAAAATAAGCTGGTACGGATTATTAATGAATGTAAAATGGAAAAAGAAAACAAACAGCTTTTGGCCCAACAGGAAGAGCTGAACATACAGTTGACGGCAATGCTATCGGTGTCTTCCGATCTGGCATCGGAATTGGAATTTGACAGCTTGTTTCCTCTCATCATTAGTAAAATTACTGAAATCATGGCTGCAGAAAGAACAAGCCTTTATATTTTGGATCGGGACAAGCAGGAGATCTGGACCAAGGTAGCAGAACGAATTGATATCATCCGCTTGCCATTGGGTGAAGGAATAAGCGGAAGGGTTGCCCAGACCGGCGAGCTGCTCAACATAGCTGATGCCTGGGAACTTCCCTATTTCAACAAAGAGTTTGACAGGAAAAACAATTTTAGGACACGATCCGTATTATGTCTTCCCATTAAAAACCATGACGGAGAAAAAGTTGGTGTTCTTCAGGTAATCAATAAAAAGAATAAAGACCGTTTTGATGCCAGAGATGAAATATTTTGTAAGGGGCTGGCATCCCAGGTCGGAATTGCTTTGGAGAATGCCCTTTTACACGATGAACTCAAGCTTTCATTTAATAGTTCCATCCAGACATTATCAGCAACGGTGGATGCCAAACACCCTTTAACCGCGGGTCACTCTCTGCGGGTAACTGAGTATGCCATTGTGATTGCTAAAACAATGGGTTTGGAAAAGAATGAATTAGACAATTTAAACTATGCGGCACTTCTTCATGATATTGGTAAAATTGGCATCAGTGATGATGTTTTGTTGAAAAATGGTCCTTTTACACCAGCAGAACGAGCTGAAATGAACACTCACCCCCAAAAAACAAAAGAGATTCTTGATAAGTTTCATTTTCCAAAGGCCTTGCGGCAGGTATCTCAAATAGCCGCCAGTCACCATGAAAAGGTAAACGGTAAGGGATATCCCAAAGGGTTGAGTGGTGATCAATTGCCCTTGGGCTCCAAGATAATTGCCGTGGCCGACGTTTTTGATGCGCTAACCTCCCCGAGAGATTACCCCAAATACGCCTTTGGGAAATCCTTGGATTGTGACATTATGCCGTTGCCTAAAGTGATCTCAATTCTTAAAAAAGATGCTGGTAGCCACTTTGATACAAATGTTGTAGCAGCCTTTTTGAGTTGCCTGCCCGAGATTCTTTTCCTTCACAGAGGGGGGCGTTTTCAACCGGAATATGTGGACGAAGTGATCAATTCTCTGATTTCATCAGACCCTTTGGAGTAAGAAAAATTCTGTTTTTTTAAAAACCACAACTCATAATGGAGGTAAAAAAAATGCGACTGGTAACCAGATCAGACTTTGACGGCCTTGGTTGTGCGGCTATTCTGAAAGAGGTGGGGATGATTGAGGACATCAAGTTTGTTCACCCCAAGGATGTTCAGGACGGACTCATAGAGATTACTTCCGACGATATAATGGCGAATATTCCCTATGTAAAAGGGTGTGGCCTCTGGTTTGACCATCATTCAAGCGAACAAGAGCGCAAGGCTTTTGGTGATTTTAAAGGCAAATGTGATACCACAGCTTTAAGTGCAGCAAGGGTGGTTTATAATTTTTATGGCGGATATGATGGGTTTAAAAATGATCATCTGGACGATTTGGTTACTGCCGTGGACAGGTCTGATTCAGCAAAGTTCACCAAAGAGGAGATACTTGATCCTGATGGGTGGGTGCTGCTGTCCTTTATCATGGACCCGCGTACCGGTCTTGGCCGATACAGGGACTACAGGATCAGCAACTATGCCCTGATGATGGATATGATCGATTATTGTCGTGAAAAGACTGACAAACAGATTCTTCAGCTTCCGGATATCAAAGAGCGGACAATTCGTTATTTTGAGCAGGATAAGCTGTTTCGTGAGATGCTGCTGCAAAACAGCATAGTGCAGGGAGATGTGGTACTGCTTAACCTGCGTGATCAAGAAGAAATTTATACAGGAAATCGGTTTTTGTTATACAGCCTTTTTCCTGAGCAGAACATTTCCATGACAACCATGTGGGGCTTTCAGCGTCAGAATATTGTGATCACCTGTGGATACAGTATCATCAATAAAACAGCAACTGTGGATGTTGGATCATTAATGTTAACCTACGGTGGTGGCGGCCACCATCGTGTGGGAACCTGTCAGGTGGCTGTGGAAAAAGCAGAACAAGCCATTAAGGAGATTCTGGGAATTCTGAACAAACGATAATGAAAACCCTAATGTTGCAAAAGCCATGAAGGGTAAAAATTTTATGCAACGTTAGGGTAGACATCAATCTGAGGTAATTGATGGGTATCAAGTCTGCATCAATTTTTGTTTAAGACCTGAGAGACGCAAAGCAGTTTTATTATTGTTTAAGGCCATTTTAAGGGCTTTTGAGGACCCCACAATGATGACCAGATGTTTACCCCGGGTCATGGCCGTATATAACAGGTTTCTTTGCAAAAGGGGGAAATGTGCCGTGGTCAGTGCGATAATGACTGCACCATACTCACTCCCCTGGGATTTGTGGACAGATATGGTATATGCCAGGGTAAGTTCATCTAATTCCAGAATATCATATTCTACTATGCGGCCATCGTAATTCACCAGAATTTTATTTTCATTTTTAATCACCTCGACAACGATACCGATATCTCCGTTAAAAACGTCTTTTTCATAATTATTTTTCAGATGCATGACCTTGTCATTGGGTTTAAATATAATGTCCCGGGTTTCTATGCCTCCTTCAGACTGATTTAACACCCTTTGAAGCTGCTGGTTCAAATTTATGGTACCGGCTTCTCCTCGATGCATAGGTGTTAAGACCTGTATTTCTTCAATGTGAGGAAATGCTTTGGGTATTCTTTCTGAACACAGTTCAAGAATGGTTTCCACAACTTTTTGGGATGTCTGGTTTTCAATAAAATAAAATTCCGACAATTCGCCTGCAACGGTTTTTTGAAAATTCGGCATCTCTCCGTTTCGGATACTGTGTGCATACATGATAATTGGGCTTTGCTTGGCCTGTCTGAATATTGTTGTTAAAGAAAAGATCTTTACACGATCAGATTCAATAATATCAGACAAAATATTGCCGGGTCCCACAGAGGGAAGCTGGAATGTATCCCCCACTATCATAAGGCTTGCACTTGACGGCATGGCTTCAATGAGCCGGTACATGAGAATGGTATCCACCATGGAGGCTTCATCCACTATAAATATATCCAACTCAAGGGGATTGGCAAAATTTTTATCAAAGGTTTGATTTTCATAATCAAACCCCAAAAGTTTGTGCAGGGTAAAGGCCTTTTCCCCGGTTACTTCTGAAAGACGTCTGGCCGCTCTTCCCGTGGGGGCGCTTAACACAACCTTTAGATTTTGTATTTTAAAGACTTCACACAATGCCCGTATTAAAGTTGTTTTTCCGGTTCCGGGTCCCCCTGTGATCACCACGATTTTTTCAAGCAGCACATTGGTGACAACATTTAATTGCTCTTGAGATAATTTTATAGCAAGTTTTGTCAGTACTTCTTCAAGGATTTTGTCTTTGCTGATTTGATAAGGTATGACAGGCATTGATAAAATGGCTTTCATTCTTGATGCAATACCTGATTCAGCCTTGTAAAGTCTTGAAAGATAAACTTTTGTATCATCTTCCTGGGTTTCTATTATAATTTCATCAGAATCTAATAATAGTTCCAGAGCATGATCAAACTTATCCGGCTCAACCCCTGATGTTCTTGAACTTGCTTTAAACAATTCTTTTTTTAATCCATAGACATGCCCATCCTGTTCAAAAGACAATAAGCTATGGATCAGGCATGCCTGAAGACGGTTTTCATCATCTTTTTTTACACCTGTTTTCATGGCAATAGTATCTGCAAGAGTAAACCCGATCCCGGGAAGATCCTTTGCAATGGCATAAGGGTTTTGCTGTAGAATATCCAGGGTCTGGGAACCATAAATCTGGAGGATAGCGGCTGCATGATACACACCCACATCATTTTCCTGAAGAAATTGCATGACCCTTCTTACCGCATGATGCTTATTCCAGGTCTGCTCGATGAGGTTTTTTTTGCCTTGTCCGATTCCATGGATATGCGTAAGCTTTTCAGGCTCGTTTTCAATAATATCCAGGGTTTGTTCTTTAAAATGATCTACTATCTTATCGGCCAGAGATTTACCGATGCCTTTAATGATTCCCGAACCAAGATATTTGCGTATACCGGAAACAGTGGCGGGCAAGACAACTATAAAACTTTCAGCCTTAAACTGGTCCCCATATTTGGGGTGGGTGATCCACTTTCCTGAGATCTCAAGGCTTTCGCCTTCAAACACCCCGGCAAGATGGCCTACAATGGTGACAGGGTCATTGATTTTGGCAATCCTGAGTTTGGCTACAGTATAATGGTTATCCTGGTTTTGATAGGTGAGTCTTTCTAAAATGCCTTTGATGGTGATCATTTAACGCTTCACGCTATTAATGATCCAAAGGGCGGCTTCATAAAGATTTTTACCAGTAAAATCGGGAATAATCCCTTTTTGAAAAAGCTGGTACCCTGCCTTTAACCCATTCCCCGTTTCAACCAGCAAGGCTTTTGAGCATCCGGCATTGCGTGCGCATTCAATATCTTTTGCACTGTCACCCACCATAAAGGATTGATTAAGATCAATCTGGTATTTTTTTTGGGCTTCAATGATAAGCCCAGGGTTTGGCTTTCTACACGAACAATTGTCCTGCGGGGTATGGGGACAAAAAAAGATATCCTTGATATCTCCACCCGCTTTTTTAATCCCTTCTTTCATTTTTTTAAAAATGGCATCCAATATTTTTTGGGTGACCATCTTTCTGCCGATCAAAGACTGGTTTGTTATCACAATGACTTTAAAACCATTTTGGGTCAAAAGGGCAATGGCTTCAGGGCTTTTGGGGATAAACTCAAACTCTGATTCATTTTTAATATATTCCGGGGAGTCCACGTTAATAACCCCATCCCGGTCTAGAAAAACAATATATTCCATGGTTTTTTCTTTATTCTGCAACAGCAAAGGCACTGCCAAAGCCTTGTGTAGTAAGCTTTTCACTATACCTTATGGCATCTTGTAAATTGGTAAACACACCGATCCTTACCCGGTAAAAAGTTCCGCGGGTATCAGTAAAGGCGGTAATATGAGCATTTTGATACCTTTTTGATAATTTATCCCGGTATCCCTGAGCATTTTCTTTGATTTGGAAGGCCCCTATCTGCACTGTAAAATTGCCTTTCCAGTAATCAACGGGTTTAAAGGCTATGGGTTTTTTTGTTTTCTTGGAAAAGGAAGTAGCCTGACCAAGGGCTGTCACCCGAACGTTTCCGGTTCCCGCTTTTAAAATTCCGATACGGGTTGCCCCTGTATAAGACAGATCTATTATTCTTCCTGTGACAAAAGGACCGCGATCATTTATCCTCACAACAATTTTCCGGTTGTTTTTAAGGTTATGAACACTGACCCAGGTATTCATGGGCAAAGTTTTGTGCGCAGCCGTCATTGCATACATACTGTAAGTTTCACCATTTGATGTTTTTCTTCCATGGAATTTTCTGCCGTACCAGGAGGCAATTCCCTTCTGGACAAATCCCTGGGAGCTTGCGATGGGTGTGTAACGAACCCCTTTTATTTTATAGGGTTTTTGTGTTCCAGTTTTCTTTTTGCCGGGCAATGGAGGAGGACTGGGTTTATAGACTGGTGATTCAGGCGGTGGGATATGGGCTGGCTCATAGGAGGTCAAGGGGGTTGAGCATCCAAAAAAAGCCAATGATAACAATATCAGGATCTGGTTTCTGAATTTCAAAAAATACTCCGTAATCTATTACATTATCAGTGAAGTGCTAATTTTAATACACTTTCCATTTTATCTATAAAGTAAAATTCAATGGAATTTTTTATATAATCCGGCACATTTTCCATATCTTTTTTGTTCCATAGCGGCAGAATAATTGTTTTAATTCCTGCTCTGTGTGCTGCAATCACTTTCTCCTTGACCCCACCCACGGGCAGGATTTCTCCTCTTAAGGTAATTTCACCACTCATGGCCAGCCGTTTCTTTACAAGGCGCCCTGTCATCAATGAAGTCAAGCAGGTTAACATGGCCACACCGGCTGAAGGGCCGTCTTTTGGTATTGATCCTTCAGGCACATGGATATGTATATCATGATTATTGAAAAAAGTTTCATCCACGTTCAATTTTTTTGCGTTTGCCCGGATAAAACTTAAGGCAGTACTGGCAGATTCCTTCATTACATCCCCAAGCTGTCCTGTTAAGGTTAGGCCTTTGCTTCCTTTCATGGCCACAGCCTCTATAAAGAGTATTTCTCCACCATAGGGGGTCCAGGCAAGCCCCACAACTACGCCTGGATTTTCTATTCTCAGTGCCAGTTCCGGCATATTGGTTGCAGGCCCCAGATACTCATGCAGATCCTTTTGTCCGACTACAAGATTTTTGGCGTTGCCTTCGGCAACCTTGCTTGCAACGCCTCGGCATACCGATCCAATCTCTCGTTCCAGGTTTCGCAAGCCCGCTTCTCTTGTATATCCTGAAATTATTTTTTTAATTGCACCAGATGTAAATTTAATCTGGTTTGATTTAAGGCCGTTGGCTTGTCTTTGCCTGGGAACAAGATACCGGCTGGCTATTTTAAATTTTTCTTCTTCAGTATAACCATTCAATTCTAGAACTTCCATCCTGTCCCGCAGGGGTGCCGGGATGGTATGAAGCACATTTGCAGTTGTTAAAAATATCACATCGGAAAGATCAAAGGAGACATCCAGGTAATGATCTGAAAAAGAAAAATTCTGCTCCGGGTCCAGGACTTCTAAAAGGGCTGAAGACGGGTCTCCACGATAGGATGAACTCACTTTGTCGATTTCATCAAGCATGAACACGGGATTTTTTGTACCGGCTTTCCTTAAATACTGGATAATCCTTCCTGGAAGAGCTCCTACATATGTTCTTCTGTGGCCTCTGATTTCAGCCTCATCCTGAACGCCTCCCAAGGCAATTCTGACAAATTTCCTGTCCAGAGCTCTGGCAATAGACCTGCCAAGGGATGTTTTACCAGTCCCTGGAGGGCCTGTAAAACAAAGAATAGGCCCTTTGGAATCCTTTTTGAGTTTACGAACTGCCAAATATTCAAGAATTCTCTTTTTGGGTTTTTCAAGACCATAATGGTCATTATTCAGTATTCTTCTTGCTTCTTTAATATCGAGTTTATCTTTAGACCGCTCATTCCATGGAAGGGAAGTCAACCAGTCAAGATAAGTGGATGCCACCACATATTCAGAAGACGACGCCTGCATCCGAGACAGTCGCTGTAATTCTCTTTTCCCTTCTTTCTGTGCTTCCTGGGATAAACCTTTTTCTTCAATCTTAATCTGGTACTCTTTTATTTCAAAATCTTCGTCATCTGTTTCACCCAGTTCATCTTTAATGGTTTTCAGTTGCTGACGAAGATAATATTCCCGCTGCCGCTGATCCATATCTTCTTTTACCTGAATCTGGATTTTGGAACCCATTTCAAGGATTTCTAATTGATCATTCACAAGCCGGGTAACTTTTTTCAAGCGTTTATTTACATCAAATAGTTCGATAATTTTTTGTTTTTCCAGAACGGGTGCATTGATGGTGGAAGCGACCATATCTGCCAGGACATTGGGTTCCTGTAATGATTTAATCATATGACCCATTTCTGAAGGAAGTCCGGGGGACAGATCTAAAATTTTTTCATATTGTTCAACAATATTGGCCATTAAAGCCCTGTTTTCTTTGTTCCTGTCAGCATTTTTACTTTCCATGACATTGATTTGGGCCTGCATATAATTTTTGCCCGAAATAAATTTTTTCACCTTGAAACGATCTAAACCCTGTATTAAAAGCTGGGCTTTATCATCTTCCATTTTAGACATTTTTAAAATAGTCGCTATGGTACCGATCCTGTGTAGATCTTTTGATGAGTGTCTGGAATCAATATCAGATCGTTTGGATAAAAGCAGTCCCAGCATCCTGTTTCCTGACATGGCCTCATCAATCAGCTCGACGGCTTCATTTTGAACCAATACCAGCGGCAATACCATTTTAGGGAAAAGATTGGTGTCAACGATGGGAAGTATGGGTATAATGTGGGGAATATTATTTGAAACTATATTGCTTGAGTGAGCCTTAAGATCATCCATTATTATAAGATTCCTTTTGGGATCTATGACTTAAATGAAATCTATGGAAACATTTTGTTTGCCCTTAATAATTTTACTTAAAAATTTTCCCAGGGTAAGTTCTAAAAAGCCATTGGAAAATGAGGCAGATACTTTTTCAACATCAATAATATTTGGCAGGTACAAAACCCGTTCAAACTGGCCGCATTGTATTTCTGCAAGGCGATATGTGGCTGTCTGGTCAGGATGGTTGTTTTTTCTGCTTCCTGAAATTTTAACTGCTTTGTTGCTGATTTCAATAACAATATCTTCTTTTCTTACACCTGCTATTTCAGCCTGGATAATGATTTCATTTCTTGTTTCAAGTATATCCATCTGGGGTTTCCAGATTCGTTTTGAAAAACAGAACATGGGATTGACTGATTGAAACATTTCTTCAAAAGAGTTTTCTTGAGTAGGCTGTGTCTCAATATTCTCTCCAAATCGAATTTCAATATGTTTCATATTTAGCTCCTGATGATGCAGTTAAATAGATCATCTGATAATTTGACCAAAATACCATTTGACTCAGATATTGTAAAGCTGTATTAAAAAATACTGTTTTACAAAAATCCTGTAGATGGTTATAAAATATATGGAAATGCATTTAGTGAATGAATGGTAAGTGCGTTTTTTAAACTGCAAACCAAAGCACTTTGGAGATCTTATGACTTACGATTCAAATCAGGTTGCTCTTGTTACAGGTGCAGGCAGAGGAATTGGAAAAGCCATTGCCATTGAACTGGCAAAGCAAAACATATTTGTATATATCAACTATCTGTCCAATAAAGTATCTGCTCATAAGACACTTGAAAAAATAAATATCAACAACGGGCATGCAGAATTATTGCCCTTTGATGTTACAAGCACCGACGAATCCTTAAAAGCCGTGAAAACCATTCTTCAAAAAACCGGCCGGATTGATATACTGATTAATAATGCCGGTATCAGGGATGACAAATTGTTGGCCATGATGAAAAAAGATGCCTGGCAAAATGTAATTGATACCAACCTGACCAGTTTTTATAATGTAACAAAACCTGTGGTAAAGAATATGCTGAAAAACCGGTTTGGAAGAATTGTCAATGTTGTATCAACTGCAGGTCAGATGGGAAATGCAGGCCAGGTTAATTATTCCGCCTCAAAAGCAGGCCTTATCGGGGCTACCAAGGCTTTGGCAAGAGAGATAGGAAGCAGAAATATTACCGTCAATGCAGTTGCTCCCGGATTTATTGAAACCCAGATGCTTAACGGAATGAATTTAGATGCGATCATTGACACTATACCGGCCAAAAGGCTTGGGAAACCCGAAGAGGTAGCTCATGCAGCCGTCTTTTTATGTTCAAAAGAAGCTGCCTATGTTAATGGGCAGGTTATAGGGGTAAATGGCGGAATGATCTAATAAATTTTTAGGTCTTATCTATTATTTTTCGCAGGGTTTTTGCAAATGTATTCAAGGAAAAAGGTTTTTGAATAAATCCGTGGCACCCCTGATTTAAGAATCCTTCTATTTCATCATCAATAGCCTGGCCCGTGGATATTAGTATTTTTGCATTTTTCCGGATCTTTTTGATTTCGGAAAAAGCTTGTTTCCCATCTATTTCCGGCATGTTCAGGTCAAGGACAACCAAAGATATTTCGTCTTTATAGCTCCTGAATATCTCAATGGCTTCCAGTCCATTCTTTGCAGTTATGGGTTTGTAGCCAAGTTTTTCCAGAAATACTTTGCCAATATTTATAACGGCTTCATCGTCATCAACCAATAGAACGGTTTCAGATCCTTTTTGCAATTGATCAATGGGGCGGGTCTTTTTTATCTTTTTTACCGGGATATTATTGGATGCAGGCAACCAGATATGAAAGCTTGCACCTTTTGTTTTTTCACTGTCAACCAGAATAAAACCGCCATGATTTTTTATTATACCATAAACAGTAGACAGTCCTAATCCCCGACCCTTGTTATTGCCGATTTCTTTTGTTGAAAAAAAAGGATCAAAAATTTTTTTCTGAGTTTCCAGATCCATTCCTATGCCCGTATCTTTGATCGTCAATTCAGCATATCTCCCGGGCTTGACCTCAAAGGGATAATCGTGATCCTCATTGATAATACTATTTTGGGTTGTAACGAAAATATCGCCTGAACCAGTCATGGCCTGGGAGGCATTGGCCAGCAAGTTTATAAAGACCTGTTCAAGCTGGGAGGAATCTGCATTTACTGAAAGGAGATTTTTTTCATACCTTTCATGAATGATAATATCTTTTCGGGTGGGCTTAAAAATAGTCAGGGCAGACGTAAACAGTTCATTTATATTCAATGTTGAAATTTGATATTTCCCACCCCTTGCAAATCCAAGCAACCTCTTTGTAAGTTCAGAAGCGGTTTCCACAAGACGGCCAATGTGCATGGCATGGTTTGTTACATTTTGTGTTGCAGTCACATCAATCTGCAAAAGCGATAAGTGCCCTTGAATACCCATAAGAATATTATTAAAATCATGGGAAACACCACCTGCGAGTAACCCGATGGCTTCCATTTTCTGGGCCTGCTGAGCCTGAACCTGAAGACGCTTGAGCTCTGAAATATTGCTGATAACAAATATACAACCCTTTGATGGATCTTCCGTGTTGAGTCTTGAAATTTTAATCAAGCAGTCAATGCAATTACCATCTTTTTTTACCAGTGTTGTTTCAATAAGGCCTTTGTCATATTTGTTCAGTTTGGAATACAATTCAACTCCGACCCTGTCATATTCTTTTTGGTCGGCATATAAACATCTTGTATTTTTCTCTTTTAAGAAATCAGGTTCATAACCAAACATTGAACTAAAAACATCATTGGTCCAGCCAAGAACTCTGTCTTTTATGATCCCAATCCCTGCAGGGGAAGATTCCAGAACAGATTTCATTTCCTGGGGGGTTAATGCCTGTTTATTGAAAGGGTCCTTGTTAATTGAATGGCCCTTGGAAGATTTCTTAAAGCTGTTATGCTCAGGTTTCATAAAAAAACTACCGATTAAAGATTCTACTATTTGACTGCCTATCTACTAATTGTTAAGTATAGCAGACTTTTTTTAATAATATAAGATAAGAAATCAATGATACGTCAAAATAAAAATAGTGTTTTGCACAAATATTTTCCAGCAAAATATATCCCGGCAATGATAAGCGGCCTGGCTTTGACCTTTTGTTTTCCTAAAGCAAACCTGTCATACCTGGCTTTTTTTGCCCTGGTTCCCTGGCTTGTGTCCATGGGGTCAATGACATCAAGAGAATCTTTTTACAGTGGTTTTATTACAGGATTCTTTTATTTTATCACCCTTATTTACTGGATTGTTCCCACCTTACATGAGTATGGCGGACTTCACATAGCTCTTGCTGTTTCCACACTAATCCTCCTGTGTTTTTATCTTTCACTATATCCGGCGATCTTTGCTTATCTTTTAAAACGCATGGGTGTAAATTATTGGATTGCACCTATCGCTGCAGCATGTGTTTGGACCGGGCTTGAATATATCAGGACCTATGCATTCACAGGTTTTTCATGGGGGGCTTTGGGCTACAGCCAGTATACAAATCTATTATTAATCCAGATAGCAGATTTTTCAGGCGTTTATGGGGTGTCATTTCTAATAGTTCTTATAAATTATCTTTTGGCAGACCTTTGGCTGTCCCTTAAAAAAGGGTTGTACAAAAAACACATTGTGCCCATCGTGTATACGGTCATTGTGTTTTCTGGTGCTCTTTTTTACGGAAATCAGAAAATTGATATCCTGAGTGCTCAAATTGAAAATGCGCAAAAGCCTACCCTCAGACTTGTTCAGGGAAATATTAAACAGGATTTAAAATGGAGTGAGGAGTTTAAGATCCAGACACTGGAAAAATATATCCATCTCTCTCAAAAAGAACTTAAGAATGATGGAACCTTGATAAAGCCTGACCTTGTGATATGGCCGGAAACAGCCCTGCCTTTTTATTACGGGTTTGATAAGAATCTGTCAAACCAGGTGGATCAATGTGTCAGGGCATTAAAAACAAATTTTTTAATTGGAAGCCCTGCATTTGAAAGAGATGGAAAACTAACGAAATTTTATAATCGTGCTTATATGTTAAATCGATACTCCATTATTACAGGAACCTATGACAAGAACCACCTTGTTCCTTTTGGAGAATATGTTCCTTTTGGTGATTATCTTGCATTTTTAGGCAAGCTGACGGCCCAGGCAGGCGATTTTTCCACCGGCGATAAAACATTTATGCCACTTAAATTCAATGAGCATAACCTGAAGGTCACGCATAACCCGGAGGTCACGCATAACCCGGAGGTCACACATAACCCGGAGGTCACGCATAAAACCGGAGTCCTCATTTGTTTTGAAATTTTGTTTCCTTCCATTGCATCCAGGTTTGTAAAAAACGGAGCTGATATTTTGGTAACCATTACAAATGATGCCTGGTTTGGTCATACATCGGCTGCGTTGCAGCATTTTTCCATTGCTGTATTCAGGGCGGTTGAAGCCCGCAGAACAATAGCAAGAGCCGCAAATACAGGGATATCAGGTTTTATTGATCCTAAAGGGGAAATCCTTGAAACAACGGCTTTATTTACGGATCAAATAGTCACACGGCAAGTTCCTGCCCTGAACCAGATCAGTTTTTATACAAAGTATGGAGACATTTTTGCAATTTGTTCAATAGTTGCAATCTGTATGCTTTTTATGGTAAAAGGTGCCAGAAAAAAGTTTTGGAAAACCGTTTAGGAGAAATCAAAATGAGTATAGAATTAAAACAAAATATCCAAGCCATATATACCAAAGCCGACCAACTCAAGGAGTATCTTTGACCTGCCTGTAAAGCAAAGGCGCTTTCGTGAACTTGAACATATTATTTCCAGAGAAGATTTTTGGAACAATTCAGACAAGGCAACCAGTCTTTTAAAAGAGAGAACCTTTCTTTCAAATCTCCTTGAGACCTGGGAAGGTATTTATAAAGACATTGAAGAAGCAGAGATCCTTTTAGAGCTTGCCCTTGAAGAGTCGGATAAAGACAGTGAAAATGAAGTGGGCGTTCTTTTATCCATACTTGAAAAAAAAATAAAAAAATTTTCAATCCAGATCACCCTTGACGACGAAGACGATGCAAGGGATGCTCTTGTTTCCATCAATGCAGGTGCCGGCGGGACAGATTCACAGGATTGGGCGGAAATGCTGTTTCGCATGTACACCCGGTGGATTGATAAAAAAGGATATAAATTACAGATTATTGACTATCAATCAGGGGATGAAGCTGGAATTAAAGGGGCAACCCTGCGTGTTTCAGGGGTTAATTGTTACGGGTTTATGAAGGTTGAATCCGGAGTCCATCGCCTTGTCAGAATTTCACCTTATAATGCAAGCGGAAAACGACATACATCATTTGCCTCTGTATTTGTCTATCCTGAAATTCAAGATGAAATTAAAATCGATATTGATGAGTCAGACCTGAGAATTGATGTCTACAGGGCCAGTGGAGCAGGTGGACAGCATGTGAACAAGACCAGCAGTGCCGTCAGGATCACCCATTTTCCATCGGGAGTGGTTGTCCAGTGCCAGCAAGAACCCTCCCAGCACCGTAACAAAGAGATTGCCTTTAAGGTTTTAAAGTCAAGGCTTTACCAGCTTGAAAAGAAAAAACAGGAACAAAAAATGCAAAACCTTCATGATGGGAAAGATGATATTGCCTGGGGCAGTCAGATCAGATCATATGTTCTTCATCCCTACAGGATGGTTAAGGACCATCGAACAGGTTTTGAAATAGGTGATGTTGACAGAGTCCTGGATGGAGATCTGGATCAATTAATCGAAGGAGTTTTACTCGCATAAAAAATGGAGTAACTATTCAGCTCTTATGCTTGACGTCGCCCTGTCCGATAGATATTTTTGTTCGATGCTAAACGCTTAACCTCCTGCAAATATCCATCAGACAGGGCTTTGAGATAACCGCTTTTAACGGACTGAACAATTACAAAATGGATTCGCTTGCCATCATTGAAAATTTTTATACGCCGGGTACAAAACTTTACAATGTACTTGTTGGCCACAGTAGGATTGTCACCCAAAAAAGTCTTGAAATTGCCAAAAACCTTATTGATTTGAAGCCGGATCTTGAATTTATTGAAAAAGCTGCCATGCTGCATGATATAGGCATTTTTCTGACCCGGGCCCAATCTATCGGCTGTAGCGGAACACAACCTTATATTTGCCACGGCTACCTGGGAAAAAAACTTTTAGATGAAAAGGGACTGCCTCTTAAGTATGGCCTTGTGTGTGAACGACACACGGGTGCGGGGATTACAAAAGAAAATATTTTTTCAAACAACCTTCCTCTGCCTCAAAGAGACATGGTTCCCATGAGCCTTGAAGAAAAAATTATCTGTGTAGCAGATAAGTATCACTCAAAAAGCCCAAAACAGGCAGGTAAGAAAATAACCACAACTCAAATCATCGATGAACTTGGAAAAATAAGTAAAGATCATGCGAGAAGATTCTCAATCTGGATAGAAGAATTTAATCTTTGATCAAAATCTACATTTCATCCCAATTAGAAAAATAAAAAAAAATCGTATAATTTGATTGACAATTTTATATCAACACATATAGTTAGTTTCATTAGGCTAATTAATTGAGAATTTAATATGGAAATTGAAGGTTTAATATGGAAATTGAAGCGTTAATTGAAAAATTATCCCAGAGCATGGAAAGATTTGAAACACAAACCTTTAAAAATAGTTCGTTGTCGAATCTTACTTCTACTCAAGTCTTTTACCTGGATGCAATTTTTCAATTAAAAAATCCAAATCTAAGCGAGTTAGCATCATATTTAAATGTAAGCAAACCAACTGTTACCTTTGCCATTAACAAAATGGAAAGCCAGGGATATGTTAAAAAAACCCAATCCAATGAAGATCGCCGCTTTTTTAGTCTTCATCTGACATCAAAGGGAAATAAATTGGCAAAAGTACATGATGCTATTCATAAAAGCTATGCAACAGTTTTTAAGAAGGTGTTAGATATAAATGAACTGAAAACATTGGAAACTTTATTGGGAAAAGTACTTAATAAAGTTCAATGATTTATAAGGAACCAGGATTTAAATACATCCCTTGAAAAAAAAGAAAGTGATTATATTTTGAGCAGTAATTTTTAAAATAATAAGGACCCGTTTATGGAAACCAAACCTAACTCCAAAAAAATAATTGGAAGAAAAATATTAAGACTTATCTGGAAAGTAATTCCTTTTGTCATAGTCTTGCTTGTAATCGGCCTGATTATATTGCCTCTGGGTAAAAAAATCTCAGAAAAAAAATTAGCACTTGCCCAAAAACAATCCAATGAAACAGCTATTGTAAAATCTTTGACCAATGTGATTACCATGGAAGTTATACCTGCCATGGTCATGGAAAAGCTAAGCCTCCCCGGTGTGGCAAAACCATGGGTGTCTTTGGAAGTGGTATCTGAAACCAAAGGAAAAGTCGTCAGCAAAAAGATAACAGAAGGACGGCATGTGAACAAAGGCGATATTCTGGCTGTTATTGATAAAAGTGATTATCAAAACTCCTTTGATTCTGCCCTTGCTTCCTATGATTCAGCAATGGCCACCCAAAAAAGATTAAAAGCGCTGGTAAAAAATCAATTTGTCACCCAGTCTCAACTGGACGATGCTGTGGCCAGGGTAAAAACCAGCAAGGCTGCTCTTGACAATGCCAAACTCAGCTTAAGCCGCTGCACGATCCTGTCTCCCATGAGGGGTATTGTTGATCGCGTCCACATTGAAAACGGCACCTTTCTAAATTCCGGAGACCCCGTCGCTAAAATTATTCAAATTGATAAGTTGAAAATAGAAGTAGGTATCCCTGAATCAGATGTTGATGCGGTTAGAAAGCTAAAAACCTTTAATATGACCATTGACGCTCTGGATGGAAAAACCTATACGGGTGAATACCATTATCTATATAAAACCACGGATTCCATGGCCCGTTTGTACAACCTTGAAATCAAGGTGGAAAATACTGACGGTCAGATTCTGCCTGATATGTTTGCCCGGGTAAAAATTATCAAAAACCAGGACCCCAAAGGGATTTCCGTCCCCATGTATTCCCTTGTAAATCATGATAAAGATATCGGTGTCTATGTTGAAAAGGATGGAATTGTCAGGTTTAGACCATTAAATACAGGATTTCAGGACGGCTGGAAAACTCAAATCCCTAAAGGACTTTTTCCCGGTGAAAAGGTTGTTGTTGTGGGTCACCGTATTATTGAAGATGGAGAACAGGTGAATGTCACCAAAACCATCCGGGATATGGAGGAAATCTCCCAATGATTATTTCTGACACGGCCATAAAAAACAGAACCAGCGTTCTGGTACTGGCCCTAATCATCCTGGGGATTGGTATTTATTCCTACATGGTGCTTCCAAGGGAGAGTGACCCGGATATTACCATCCCTTTTGTATTTGTATCAACTGATTATCGAGGGGTTTCTGCCACTGATATTGAAACCAGTATCACCATAAAAATCGAAAAAAAACTCAAAGGTCTGGACAAGGTAAAAAATATCAGTTCCGTCAGTTCCCAGGGACTGTCCCAGATTAACATTGAATTTTTACCCGGTACGGATATTGACGAGGTGTTAACCAAGGTTAAGGATAAGGTGGATGAAGCAAAGAACGATCTGCCGTCTGATCTTGAAAATGATCCTTCAGTATTTGAGGTAAATATTTCGGAAATGCCCATTGTTGTCTATTCTCTGGCAGGGACCAGCGGCCCAAGAGTACTCAAAGAAATCGCAGATGATTTAAAAGATGACATTGAAGCGGTTCCTGGCGTTCTGGAAGTTGATGTAACAGGTGGCCAGGAAAGAGAAATTAGAATAGAAGTTGATCCTGATAAACTGGCCTATTACAGGATACCCATTACATCCCTGCAGCAGGCAGTTACAAGCGAAAATCAGAACACATCCGGCGGTGCCATAACCCTTGGGGACGGCAGGTATCAGCTAAAAGTACCGGGTGAATTTGAAACGCCGGAAGAAATACTTTCCCTTGTTGTTGCCACCCATAGCGGCAATCCTATTTATTTAAAGGACGTTGCAACCGTTGTTGACGGCATCAAGGAAGAAGCGTCAAGATCCCGTTTAAATGGGGTGGACGCTGTTAATATATCGGTAAAGAAAAGAGTCGGCGAAAATATAATCTTTATTTCCGACAAAGTTGACTTAATCATAGCCGAGGCAGAAAAGACCTTCCCGAAAAATACAAGTATCACCAAGTTGATGAATAAATCAAATGATATACGGATGATGGTTGCCGACCTTGAAAATAATATTATTTCAGGACTTATCCTTGTGGTGGCTGTATTGTTTGTTGCACTGGGATTTAGAAATGCCTTATTGGTAGGGGCTGCCATACCTTTTTCAATGTTTTTGTCTTTTTCCATACTCAATGTCATGGGGTATACTCTGAACATGATTGTCCTGTTCTCTTTAACCCTGGCGCTGGGGATGCTGGTGGACAATGCCATTGTTATCGTTGAAAATACATATCGCTATATGCAGCAGGGCATTCCAAGAGTGGAAGCTGCTATGAAAGCCACAGGCGAGGTGGCCTGGCCCGTTATCGGTTCTACTCTTACAACGATTGCAGCCTTTTTCCCAATGATTTTCTGGCCGGGTATTATGGGCGAGTTTATGAAATATCTTCCCATCACCCTCATTGTTACTCTTTCTTCATCTCTGTTTGTTGCAATGATTATAAACCCTGCCCTGTGTGCATTTTTTATGCAAGTAAAAACAAAAATCAATGGAGATACACTTACTGCGAAAGAAATAGAAGACCAGGGAGAAAAGCCCATTGAAATAAAGGGTATCGTTTTAAAACTTTATACAAAATTGTTAAACAGTGCCCTTAATCATAAAATTACAGTGTTGACCGGTTCTTTTGTGGTATTGATCCTTCTTATCCAGATCTGGTTTTTAAAAATAGGGATTGAAAAACCACTTGAATTTTTCCCTTCCATTGATCCAATATCCGTCTATGTTAATATTGATCCTCCGGAAGGAGCTGATCTTGACTATATTGACAGAATCGTAAAAAAAGTTGAGATTGCCATAACAGGGAATCAAACCCAAGATTACAAAAAAGCATTAAATTTTCAGGAGCATGAAAATTCCGACGGTACAAAATTTATGGCCCCCAGCAATATTAATAATATTGAACATATCTACACCCGGGTGGTTCAAAATGCAGGCGGATCTGTTTTTGACTCTAATCTGCCCAATCATATCGGTATCCAGTTTATTGCTTTTGAAAATAGAAAATCTCCCACCAAAGATGATCTGGAAGAATTAAGGACTCGGGTTAAAAATATTGCCGGTGTGAAAATCACGGTGGATCAGCAGCAGGAAGGTCCTCCCACAGGCCCTCCTATTAATATTGAGATTTCAGGGAATAATTTTGAAGTGTTAGGTAAAATCGCAGAAAAATTGGGAAAAATTGTTGAAAATATCCCCCATGTTAAAGATGTAAGAAATGATTACCAGGGAGGGCTCCCCAGTGTACAGGTTAAAATTGACCGCCAGAAGACCGCTCTTTTCGGCTTGACCACAAGTGCCATTGGTAATGCATTAAAAACTGCTTATAATGGGCTTGATGTGTCTACCTATTATGAAGGCGACGATGACTATGACATCGTGGTAAAGCTTGCCGAATCCGACAGACAGGTGGCAGATGTCCTTCATAAGCTTTTGATCCCGACACCTACAGGAGAAATCGTTCCTTTGACCACTCTGGCCAGTATCGAATATGCTGGAACCATAGGAAATATTGTTCGAAAAAACCATGAACGTGTTGTCACTGTAAAAGCAAATTTAGATGAATCAAAAACCACAGGGCCCATTGCCAGAATGCAGGCCCAGGAACTGCTCAAGGAGATGAAGCTTCCAGTGGGCTATAAATACAAATTTACAGGTGAGGATGAAACCCAGAAAGAATCTGAAGAATTTTTGTCCAGAGCGTTTTTAATTGCTGTATTCCTGATTTTTTTCATTCTTGTAACCCTGTTTAATTCTATTGTCCAGCCAGTCATTATTCTTACATCCGTTGTCCTGTCTTTAGGCGGTGCGTTTCTGGGGCTTGCTGTGATTAACTCACCCTTTGGTGTTATTATGACGGGAGTCGGTATCATTTCACTTGCAGGTGTTGTTGTGAACAATGCCATAGTTCTAATTGATTATACCAATAAACTTCGGGACAAGGGCATGAGCATCCACGAGGCTGTTGTCTCTGCCGGTGCTACACGGTTAAGACCGGTTATTTTAACAGCAGTTACAACCATCCTGGGACTTTTACCAATGGTCACGGGTATCAGCTATGATTTCCATGTCATGGCCCTTTCTCTATCCAGTGAATCCAGTCAATATTGGAGAACCATGGCAATTGTGGTTATTTTCGGACTCATGATTGCAACTATCCTGACGCTGGTTGTTGTTCCCACACTCTATGCTTTGATTGAAAACTCTAAACTTAAACTGGTAAGCGGTTACTATAAAACCAGAGAGTTCTTCCTGGGGTCGGAACAGATTGATTTAACTTGAATTTTTTAGTTCATTTTTTAAAGCTGCTTTGAATATGCTGACCACCATTTTTCCCACGGGCTGTTGTAATTATTGATTTGACCTCTATTTTGCAATACAGCTGTTTAGTCGTTCAAGTGTCAAGTCCTCTTCCACATCCCACCCTATAAAGGTAAGGCAGGTCGCTGTGTTATCAGGCCATTTTATCCATTCACTTTTTCCCCCTACAAAATTGAGCATATCCGTCCGGTGGACAAATCTTACCGGTCCCTTTATCCTGAACAATTCCAGGGGAACATTATCTATGAATTTCAAGAATTTTTTTTCATCTAAGACAAGGGAGGATTCATATAAAAATGTGATAAATCCAGCATCTTTTGCACTGGTACTCCCTTTGCCATTAACAGGAGCGTACAAATCCTTTTCAGGTTCATAGGTTTTAAAAAACGGATCTATCACAGTACCCCGGGTTCTTTTTTCCGATTCGGCCCAGAGGATATTCGGATCAATATTGCAGTAAAGGGTAGGGATGACCCGGCTATTTTTTGATTCGTCTTGAATTTCTTTTAAAATAACGGGAATAGCTGATTTCTCAAGGGTATCAATTTTATTTAATAAAATGAGATCTGACTGGTTTAACTGACTTTTAAATATAGTTCCAAATACATGACGGGCTTCCCAGAAATCCCCATCCACAACCATTATTGTTTTTTCATATTGAAAATGGGGCGTAAGCATCCTGTCATCTAAAGTTTCAATAATAGAGAGGGGATCGGCCACACCCGTGGCTTCAATGATAATCCTCTCAGGCGCATATTTTTCCCAAAGGATTTGAAGGGTTTGAATCAAGTCTATTTTTAATGAACAGCAGATACACCCACTGTTCAATTCGACAATATTTGCTGCTGCCGTATTCTTTATCAGGGAACCGTCAATTCCCACTTTACCGAATTCATTGACAATCACAATAGTTCTGGATAAATCTTTTGCAGATTTTAAAATCCGTTTTAACAGGGTTGTTTTACCAGACCCGAGAAACCCTGTTATAATAAAAACTTTTGATTTCATTTTGTTTCGTCAGCCTTTGTTTTATTTTATTGAAACAAGATCAAAGATAAAGCTTCCGATAAATACTTTTACCTTTATTCTCACAGGAATTTTTTTATCATCTGCTGTAACCCAGACTCTTACACTGGGATTTTTACTTTTTTTAAAGACCCCTGAAAAATGATTAATCTGAGGAAGAAGCACATAAGTGTCAAAGGTGCCAGAGGGCAGGGTTAATATTTCTCTTTTAATCACGCTGCCTTTCTGAGTGAAAGATTTCTTACCGTCCGTCACTGAAAAGGACAAATTTTGATCAGTTTCAAAATTTATGGCCCTCATCTTGTAAAAAGCTGACACAGGATCAAATGTCCCATAGGGAATCTCGATGGGATCTCTTTTCCCGCCAAAGTTGGAATATGTTGCAGTCTTATTTTCCCAGTCAAATTGAACCAGGACATCTTTTTTACTTTTGCCTGATTGTATTTCTTTGTATAAAAGAGACTGGGTAAACTCAATATCTGTAAAACCTTCCAGCCGGGCTCTCATCTTATAAAGCTTGTCAATGTATTGGTTGGACTTCACTTCAAGTAAAAAATGATATACTTTTTTCCCGTTAAGACCTGTAATAGGCAATACCTTGAAATTGACTTTGCCGGCTTTGATCATTTCCCATCTAAAAGAATATTCAATTTCTTCACCAACAAAAAAAGGCAACGCCTTTTCTGCTGCATTGCCAAAAGGTGGGAAAAAAAATAATACACCCGTCAGGACAACAGCAAAATATGCCAGTGATAATTTAATGCATTGATTCTGCAATGGATACGATCCTGTCCCCCAGTATATTGACATAGCTTGCCATTTCATTGTCATACCAGCCATAAATCACCGCCTGGGTAACCTGGATGGAGGTAACCTGATCCTTGATCATATCCAGTATATTTTTATCAATCCCGCGCACATGCTCAAGGTTGATGTTAATGGCTCCGGTGCGGGTATGGGTTTCATGACCTTCAATAACAGCGGCTGCTCTTGGTGTTCCAATTATATCAGAGGATACATTTTGTTTATCCGTATACAAAAGGTATCCGTTTGTATTGGATTCTTCCGCATTTTCATAAATTGAGTTTATCATACCTCTTCGAATCGGTTTTTTATTCAGCTCTTCCTGGAAATTCATCACAAGAATAATTAAAGATCCCGTGGCCGTAGGGATTCGCACTGACTCTGCAATAAATCCAATGGTTGCCATTTCCGGGATAACCAGCTGTAATGCTTTTGCAGCTCCCGTTGTGGTCAGAATAATATTATTCAGGATGGATCTGTTTTTTCTTAAGTCCTTGGCACCGG